>FWWM01000979.1_pt1 | contig 91399 bp, 77 predicted proteins | sample 2228351 | NCBI WGS metagenome assembly FWWM01 (sample SAMEA103939774, study PRJEB20133) | metagenome | reverse complement strand
TCACCCAGGGTTATGGTCCGGACCGGAGCGTGGGGACGATGCCCCAGGTGGGCCTGCAGATCCGCAATGTCCCTGTCCTGGTGGGCTACGACATGAACTCCAAGGCGTGGACGCTCCGACTGACGATCCCGTTTGGACGGAAGTAGGCTTGGGCCTGGGGGGCCGCAATGACAGGACATTGCGCGGGCAAGGGCTGGCTCCTGGCGGTGGTGATGGTGCTTGGCTGCGGCGGCTCGGGGACCCCAGGTCTCCCGGGGGACTTGGCTGGGGCAGGGGACCGAGCCGCGCCGGAGGTGCCTGGGACGGATCGGGGCGTCCTCGATGTCGTGTTCCCGGTGGACCTCGGTGAGGACGCGACTCAGACGACGGAGGAGGCCGGGGGGCCGTCGGAGGTCGAGGACACGGCGGGCGGGCCCGAGGGGTGCCAGAGCGGGGAGGAGTGCGACTCCGGATTCTGCGTCGAGACCCCAGGTGGTGAGAAGGTCTGCGCCCCCTTGTGCCTGGAGGACACCTGTCCGGCGGGGTGGGAATGCAAGGCAGTGACCAATACGGGAGGCGACGTCACCTTCATCTGTCTGCCGAGGGTGAATCGCCTGTGCCGGCCCTGCGAGTACCACGAGGACTGCCGGCAGCCGGGTCTCAAGACCGGGGACCTGTGCGTGGACTTCGGCCCGGAGGGGAAGTTTTGCGGGCGGGACTGTGCGGCGGACGGGGCGTGCCCGGAGGGGTACGAATGCCGGGAGGTCGAGGGCGCGGCAGGGCGCGGGGAGGAGGCAGCGCGGCAGTGCATGCCGACTTCGGGTGAATGTGTGTGCACGCAGGATTTCATCGAGAATGGTTTCAAGACGACCTGCTACACGCAGAACGAGTATGGGACGTGCTACGGGAAGCGGCAGTGCGCGCCGGGCGGGCTCACGCCCTGCGATGCGAGCGTTCCGAGGCCGGAGGAATGCAACGGTCTGGACGAGAACTGCGACGGGCAGACAGACGAGGGGATCGCAGCGAGAGAATGCCAGTGGGAGTTCGAGGGGCTCGTGTGCAAGGGCCCCGAGGTCTGCGAGGGAGGGCAGTGGGTCTGCAAGGCCCAGGAGCCGGGGACCGAGAAGTGCGACGGGGTGGACAACGACTGTGACGGCGTGACGGACCCTGAGGGGGCAGAGGGGTGTGCGAACTACTACCGGGACGCGGATGGGGACGCGTACGGGGTGACTGCGGACTTCCGGTGCCTGTGTGGGACCTCGCCGCCTCACACGGCGCTTCAGGGCGGGGACTGCGACGATCAGGAGCCGGAGGTCAACCCCGCGGCGAAGGAGGTCTGCAACGGCCGCGACGACGACTGCGATGGGGGCGTGGACGAGGAGGGCGCGCAGGGCTGCCAGGACTACTTCAGGGACGAGGACCAGGACGGGTACGGGCTCGGAGGCGACAAGAAGTGCCTGTGCTCGCCGGTCTTCCCGTACACGGCGACGAAGATTGGGGACTGCGACGACGGGGACGCCTCGGTCCACCCGGGCGTCCCGGACATCTGCAACGGGCGGGACGACGACTGCGACGGCGTCAAGGACCCGGCGGGCTCGCTCGGGTGCGCGGACCACTTCTATGACCACGATGCGGACGGGGTCGGGGTCGCGGACAACAAGAAGTGTCTGTGCGGCCCTGAGGGCAAGTACGCGGCGTCCAAGCCGGGGGACTGCGACGACCTGGACCCAGGCGTGTACCCTGGCGCGGTCGAGAAGTGCAACGCCCGCGACGACGATTGCGACGGCCAGACAGACGAGGACTTCCCCCAGAAGGGGCAGCCCTGCGACGGGTCGGATGGGGACCAGTGCGCGGAGGGGACCTTTGTCTGCAACGCAACCGGCACAGGGCTCGACTGCACGGATCTGACGGACACAAGGTCAGAGGTCTGCAACAATGCGGACGACGACTGCGACGGGCAGACGGACGAGGACCTGTACCAGCCATGCTCGAGCCCATGCGGGGTCGGTACCGAGGTCTGCATCGCGGGCCAGTGGAAGAACTGCTCGGCCATGCAGCCGAAGTGGTGCACGAACTACCAGAACTGCGGGCTCGAGAGCATGTGCGTCACCGCGTGCCCGGCGTCACCTCCCGAGTCGTGCAACAACAAGGACGATGACTGCGACGGGGCCACGGACGAGGATGTGACAAGGCCCTGCTCGACGATGTGCGGCTCCGGGACCGAGACCTGCTCGTTCGGCCAATGGGGGAACTGCACCGCCCAGCAACCCAGAAACTGCCTGAACTACAACAACTGCCAGGTGGAGCCGATGTGCGTGACGTCTTGCCCGAGCGCGCCCACAGAGTCGTGCAACAACAAGGACGACAACTGCAACGGTCAGACGGACGAGAACCTGACGAGGCCCTGCTCGACCATGTGCGGCTCGGGGATGGAGACGTGTTCCTACGGCCAGTGGATCAACTGCACGGCCGCGCAGCCGAAATACTGCTACGACTACGCGACGTGCTCGTACAAGAACCTGTGCGTGGCCAGCTGCCCGAGCGCGCCGGCGGAGACGTGTAACCTCGTGGACGACAACTGCAACGGGACCACGGACGAAGGGTTTATCGAAGACGATTATTTCGACTACAATGATGGTCAGCAGCATCATGCGGATTTGCCGAATACCTACTTCGGACCGACCATCGGGCATTGTGGGGCCGACAGTTGCCAGCGTTCCCTGTCGGCGCGTCTGCTCCCGTACGGTGACCAGGACTGGATGGCGGTGTTCAAGAACGAAAACAAGGCCAATTTGTGGCCGGACGACATTTATGGGAGCGTGACGTTCACGGGGGTGCAGGGGCGCTCGTATGTGGTCTGCATCTGCTGGACCGAGAACGCGTATTGCGACCAGAACGGCGGCGCTCCCCTGTGTGGGACCTCGACGAACGGGACACCAGTCATCCTTCAGGTCAAGAACGATGACGATCAGTGCTGGCCGGGAGACTGCGACGACAGCGGGTTTCTCGACATCCTCGTGAAACCGCTTGGCACCGGTGATGCGTCGTGCTCGAAGTACACGGTGGCCTGGAGCGTCTGGGAGTGAAAGCCATGGTCGAGAAGGTCGTGCGAACGGTCGGGGCGAAGCAGGGAGAGGGCGCGAGCGCGAAGGCCCCACCTGGGACTCGCTTGAAGCCGAATCTGGGCGTGCGGTTCGTGGTGAAGGAGCAGGTCCGCAAGGAGCGCGATGGACCGGTCCACATGTCGGACATCAGGATCCCCGGTCCTGGCTGATTTTTGTCGGCGCGTTGGTTCTGGCTGGCGCCTCTCGGACGATTTGTTGACAACTCCCCCCCGCGTCCGGATAATCAGGTGAGAGGTGCGGCCGGGAGTCAGGACCCGATGGAACCTCGGACGGTCGAGATCACGTTACAGAAGAGGCGGCTCCAAGTCCGGACGACCCTCGAGCCACAAGCCCTCAACGAGATCGTCGAGTACGCCAACCGGAAACTCGCGGAGGTGGAGGGGGCGGGGGTCTCATCGCCTCACATTGCGGCCCTGCTGGCGCTTCTGTCCGTGGTCGAGGAACTCGCCAGGGAGCGCGAGAACCTGGGCGCCCTGAAGGAACGGATCCGAATGAAGTCCGCGCTGATCCTGGACATGCTCGGTGGCTCCCAGGCCGAAGGCGTGGGGGATGACCCTCCGGCGGGAGGGATGACCATATGATGACGTCCTGATGGAACGACGGTCCCGCGGGTCGGGACCGAATCGTGGGTGTCGAATCGTTGTACGAGTCACGGAGGGGGACGCTGCCGCGACGGTGAACGGAGGGGTCGAGCCTGACCTTTTCGAGCCGGCCTGACTCGGCCTACGGCCCTTCGTGCCTTCCCGCCGGCCCCGGACCAGGGGGCAGGGGTTTTCCCAGGAGATCTCATGGTTTCCCTGGGGGCGTGGTCTCGCGCCCTGGGGGGTGGTGGCGCTGGCTTGGTCTTGGGTCGGGCCGGACGCCAGGAGGGATTGCCGTGGAAGGAACAACCATCCTCGGAGCCCTTCTCGGACTGATCGTGGGGGCCGCGGGCGCCTTTGTCGTCGCCCGCACGGTGTTGGGGCGCCGCATCGAGGAGGCGCGGCGAGCGGCAGAGGACCGCCTTGCCGAGGCGAAGGACCGCATGGAGCGGGAACTCGCAGAGGCGAAAAACCAGGTCCGCAACGCGGAGAACCGGATCAGGAGTCTCGAGAAGGACCTCAAGAGCGCACGGGTCGAGGTGCAGAAGAGGGAAGAGCGGCTTACGAAGAGAGAGGAAGTCCTTGAGAAGAAAAACGAATCGCTGACAGCACGCGAGAACGAGGTGGCGCGGAGGGAGCGGGCCGTGGCCCAGAGCGAGAAGACCCTCGCTGAGAAACTCCAAGAGCAAGAACGCCTGGTCACGGAGGCGCGGCGCACCCTGGAGCGAATCGCGGGCATGAACCAGGAAGAGGCGCGCCGCGCAATGACCGAGCGCCTGATGGACGAGGTCAAACTCCAGTGTGCCCGCGAGATCAAGCAGATCGAGGAGCAGGCACGCGAGGAGGCCGAGATGCGTGCCAAGCGCATCATCGGGATCGCCATCGCCCGATACGCGGGAGAGTACACCAGCGAGCGGACGGTGGCCGCAGTGCAACTCCCCAGCGAGGAGATGAAGGGACGGATCATCGGCCGCGAGGGCCGCAACATCCGGGCGTTCGAGGCGGCCACAGGAGTGGACGTGATCATTGACGACTCGCCAGACGCGGTGGTGGTCTCCGCCTTCGACCCGGTGCGGCGCGAGGTGGCCCGCCAGGCCCTGGAGCGCCTCGTCGCGGATGGGCGCATCCACCCGGCGCGGATCGAGGAGGTGGTCGAGAAGGTGACGCGCGAGGTCGAGCAGAAAATCAAGGCCGCCGGGGAGGAGGCCGTCTTCCAACTGGGGCTTGGCTCCATGCACCCGGACCTTGTCAAGCTGGTCGGCAAGATGAAGTACCGGACCAGTTACGGTCAGAACGTGCTCGCCCACAGCATCGAGGTCGGCTTCCTGGCCGGACTTCTGGCCGCGGAACTCGGGGTGGACGAAAAGGCCGCCCGCCGCGCCGGGTTGTTGCACGACCTGGGCAAGGCCGTGGACCACGAGGTCGAGGGGCCGCACGCGATCAGCGGGGCCAACTTCGCCCGCAAGTACGGCGAGTCCGCGGAGATCGTGCACGCCATCGCAGCCCACCACGAGGAGGAGAAGCCCCTGACCCTGCTCGCGCACATCGTGATCGCCGCGGATGCGATCTCGGGGGCCAGGCCAGGGGCGCGGCGCGAGAGCCTGGAGCACTACGTCAAGCGACTACAAGACCTCGAGGCCATCTCGAACTCGTTCGCCGGTGTCGAGCGCTCGTTTGCCATCCAGGCTGGGCGCGAGATCCGGGTGCTAGTGGAAAACGGCAAGATCTCGGACGAGCAGGCCGCGGTTCTGGCCCACGAGATCGCGGCGAAGATCGAGGAGAAACTGACCTATCCCGGTCAGATCCGGGTCTGCGTGATCCGCGAGACCCGCGCCACGGCCATCGCGAAGTAGCGCCCACTGCGACCGCCTGGGGCGTGGCCCCCTCCATCCCCCTACGCCGCCCGCGTGGTCGGGAGCACTACCTGGCCCGACCCTCGATGCGCCGCTCGGCCGCTCGCATCTTGCGCGCGTCCTCGCTGGTTTCGTGGTCGTAGCCCAACAGGTGCAACAGGCTGTGAACGAAGAGGTGGACGACCTCGTCCTCGAGCGCCTGGGCGTCCGATGTCCCCGCTTTCGCCCGCTCCAGGCCCTGGGCCAGAGCGCGCTCGGCCGAGATCACGATGTCCCCGAGGTGCTTCTCGCCAATCGGAAACTCGCCCTCGCCGCCTGGAAAGGACAGGCAGTCCGTGGGCCGGTCCACCCCGCGCCAGCGCCGATTCAGGACCCGGATAGCGCGGTCCGAAACCAAGAGTACGTCCACCTCGGAATCCGAGACGCCCGCGGCGCGCACGGCCATATCGAGCCGTTCCCTCAGGCGCCGCAGGTCCAGGCGCACCTTGCGCTGGCGATTGAGCATTTCGAGGCGGGTGCGTGAGGGAGCCTGCCTCCTCCTCACCGCCTCCTCCCTTTCCGGTCCTGGTCGTAGGCCTTGAGGATCTCCGAGACGATGGGGTGGCGCATGACGTCCCGCTCATCGAAGTAGCAGAACGCGATCCCCGGAATCTTCGCCAGGACCCGCCGCGCGTGCTCCAGCCCGGAGGGTCGTCCAGGGGGCAGGTCCGTCTGGGTGACATCGCCCGTGACCACGGCGCGCGAGTTGTACCCAAGTCGGGTCAGGAACATCTTCATCTGCTCGACCGAGCAGTTCTGGGCCTCGTCCAGGATCACGAAGGAATGGCTGAGCGTGCGGCCCCGCATGAAGGCGAGCGGCGCGATCTCGATCATCCCCTTCTCGATGAGCCCAGAGCCACGCTCGTAGCCCAAGATGTCGTAGAGGGCATCGTAGAGGGGCCGCAAGTACGGGTTGACCTTCTCGACGAGGTCCCCAGGCAAAAAGCCCAGGCGCTCGCCCGCCTCGACCGCGGGCCGCGTCAGGACAATATGCTTGACCCTGCGCGTCAGGAGCCACGACACGGCGGTGGCCATCGCGAGGTAGGTCTTGCCCGTGCCAGCCGGGCCGATGGCGATGACCACGTCGTGCGAGGCCATGGCCGCGATATACGCCTTCTGATTGGGAGTGCGGGCCAGGACCGGCGTCTCGACGCTCGGCAGGCGGATCCCGTGGGTCATGACCTCGGCCAAGGAGGCCGCGGGGTCTGCCTCGAGGATCGCGGCCCCGCGGTCCACCTCGGCCTGCCCGACCTGCGCCCCACGTCGGGCCAGGTCGTAGAGTTGCGTGAGAAGGGCGCGAGCCCGCTCCACGGCCCTAGCGTCCCCGTCCAGGGAGACCTCGTTCCCCCGGACGTGGATCGCGACGTTCATGCGGGTTTGGAGGCGCTTGAGGTTGTCGTCATGCGGTCCGCACAGCGCTTGGAAGGCCTCGAGGTCATCGAAGGTGACCCGCGTGGGACTCCGGTTCATCGCGTTGTCTCCGGATCGGCCGCGGCAGGAGTCCTGTCCAGCCGAAGTAGGACCGCAGCCCTACGGTCCTCGGGGAGCGCGAGCCCCGCCCGGACCAGGTCCTCGAAGGAGTGCACCTCGACCTCCCCGAAGAGGTCCGCGATGCGGGCCGCGCCCTCGACACGGCGCAGGGGGGCGTTGTGGAGCAGTGACTCAAAGGTAAGACCCCGGGACCTCGGCGAGAACGATTTTCGGTCGTCGCCCTCCGGGGCGAGGATCAGATAGATGACGCCGAGGAGCGCGACTACGGCAGCGGCAAGCCCCGCGAGTCGCCGCGTGGAAGAGCGGGCCACGTGCGTGGTGGCGCTAACAGCCCCATGCACCGGGGCGATGAGCCTCATCTCGAGCAGGGAGTGCAGGGCCTGGGAGACCTCGAACTCGGATTGGGCGGTCGAAAGCATCAGGTCGGCCACCGTGCGGCGACCGTCCACGAAGAAATAGACCTGGCGTTCGGCCGCGCTCATCTTCAGGTCTTCCCAGCGCGGCCGCTCCTCCTGGCGGCAGAGGTCGGAGGTCTTGGCAAATACGGCATCGAGACCGGGAACAGCACGTCGGATCGCTGGCGCAACCGATGCGCGGCGCTGGGCCTCCTTCAACAGGAACGGGATCGGGAGGGTAAAGGACTCGCGGACTCCCCTCGGGGACGACCACGCGGCTGTCACCTCCAGGTCACCACAAAGAAGAAGGCGCATCAGCAACTCGGTGGCAGCCTTCTCGCGCGTGGCACTGATCGTGCCCTTGCTCACGAGCCCGCACTGCGTCAGGTAATCCTCGAGGTACACCTCTCGGCGGGCCGCATCGCGACGCGCCCTGGCGAGGTCCTTCTCCGAAAGGATGCCGACGCGGACGAGCGTGGCGACCACGCCCTCGATGGTCGTGGTCTCGTGTGCGACGGAGACGACGCGGCCCTGACGCAGCGTGATCGAGATGCGTGCCTCCTCGCCCCGACGGACCACGGTGATGACACCGTCTCGGCCGGCCCGATAGGCATCGAGAAGCACCCGGGCCAGGGGATGGCCGCTGAACGCCTCTGGGTCATGGTTGATCGAGGTCGGCGTCATCTCTTGCGGTCCGCCCACACCTCGAGGGCCGAGAGGAAGTATATCACCGCGAGCAAGAGCGGCGGCAGCGCAGGGAGCGGGCCGGATGGGGGACCGGTGAACCCGACCACGTCCACATGGAGGGAAAGGGGGTACCTGATCAGGCTGAAGGCGATCGCAAGCCCGACGAGAAGGAAGAGGCCGCGCAGCGCCCGGCCACGCAAGACCTGGCCAGCCCCGGGCACGAGAAGCGACAAGGCGGGGACCATCAGACGCCCGAGACGATTTCTCGCCTCCCGCCGGCCCTGAAGCGACAAGAGATCGAGGGGGTCAATAAACCCAGGACGGACCTGCTCGAGTAGGCAGGTGGGGCAGTAATCAAAGCCGGAGGCACGCACGTTGCACGCCCCGCAGGTGATCTCGCCGCACCTGGCGCAGGCGTAGGCGAGGTCGCGTCGCCTCCCAAAGCGGACCGCCAAGGCCCAGGCCACCAGCGCGGCAGGTGCGACCCAACCGAGCGCCGACACCGGCACCCGTCCGAGGAGGGTCGCCTCGTGGGGCATGGCCGGCTGGAGCTCGTGCCAGGTAAGGCCTCGCAAGGCCAGGGGGAGGTCGGGGAGGGGCGGGGGACGGGCCTCCGCGCGGATCGCGGCGGCGTGGGCGCAGGGGTTCTCACGGGAGGTGAGCGTGCGGACAAGCGCGATACTGTCCAGTTCGCGGCCCGGGATCACCAGGGCGAGCCTCGATAGCGTGGACTCCATGCCGTGACGGTCCCCGAGGAGACCCTGCGCCAGCGCAAGCCCCCGGAGTGCCTCTGGGGAGGAGGGCGATGAGGAGGCCACGGACTCGAAGCCGGCGCGTGCGGCGGCGAGGTGGTCGCGGTTCGGCCTGGGTCCGTCGCACTCGGCCAGGGCGAGCGACAACAAGATGTCCGAGCGGAGCAAAACCACGGCGCGATCCGGGGTGGCCCCTTCGAGGCGGCGCCCGGCAGCGGCGAGGACGTCCGGGTCTTGAGGGGCCCGACGGAGGTGGGTTAGGGCCAGGGCGACCGCGATATGGGGGTCCGAGGGGTCGCGGGCTCCCAGGGTCTCGAGGGCCTCGACCTCGCGGGATGAGCACGTCTCGCGTGCACAGCGCCACAAGAGATGGCCTTCCGCCCGCTCGGCAGACGCGGGGAGCCCCACCAGGATCGCAAGCGGCCACAGCACAAAGGCGAACACGAACGGCAGCGCGCCGACCACGGTCTCTCCTCCCCGGCGCAGATACGGCCCGATGACCACGAGCCACAGGAGGGCCGTCCCGATCAGGCCGAGCCCGAGAGGCAGCGGCAGGATCAGGGCGAGGCCGGACACGCCCACGGCAAGGGCCCGTGCGATCCCGCTCTCCGTGATGAAGCGCGCGCGGCGGGAGCGAGCGATCTCGGAGGCCGAGAAGGCACGTGACGGTGCCGGGGGAAACAGGTCCCCGATGTCATGGACCAGGCGGCGGACGTGGCGCAACAAAAGCATGGCGGCGAGCACCACGATCAGGAAGGAGAGCGTGAGGGAGGCGCGAAATGCGGCATTGCCCGCCAAGGTCCAGAGTCCTCTCGGATAACGGGCCATGGCCTTCAGGCCATCCAGGATGGCGCGAAATCGGACCCCGACAGCGAGCGGGTCGTGGGTGCCATACGTGGAGGCGATGTTGAAGTAGAGCGGGGGGAAGTCCGGGGCGAGGTCCACGGCCTTGTGGGCGAGCCGGACCGCGTCCGCTGGGTCCAGGGAGTGGCTCACGGCCCGGAAGCGGACCACGAAGGCGGCAGCCACGGGCGTGAGGTCCGAGATGAGGGCCGCGCGGCGTTGGGCCACGAGGGAATCTAGGCGCGCCTCGGCGGAGGCGACCTCGTGGACCCGCAGGGCCGCGAGCATCCGATGGGCAGTGTCCAGGACCTCGGCGGGCAGTTCCTGGGAGGGGAGGGGCACGGACTCCAAGGGTCCCGAGAGGGACGCCCGTGCGCCGGGAATGCCGAAGAACAAGACGGCCAGTACCCCGGTGCCAACTGCAGTCCAGCCTGAAACGGTCGCCTGCCAGTATCCGCTCTTTCTGGAGCCGCGCACCCGATGCACGTTTGCTCTCACCTGTGCTCCCCGGACCGCGCTTGTACTCGGGGGCAAAGGTTAGTTTAGTGCGTTCGCGGAAACTTGGGATAGAATCCAGAACGGAGGCCGGGAGATGCTTTCCGAAGCGCTGGTCCGCGCCTTGGGGCTCGAGGCCGAGATGGCTCGCATCGAGCGCCTGCCGCGCGACAACCTCAATGAGTTCGGCTTCGACCCATTCGGGTACAGCCCGGATTTCGTGCGGAAGGTCGCGCCTTACGTGCTGCTGTTTTACAAGTACTATTTCCGCACGCAGGTCTTCGGGGTTGAGAAGGTGCCCAAGGGGCGCGTAATCCTGGCCGCGAATCACTCGGGGCAGATCCCCGTGGATGGGATGATCTTGGCCACGGCCATGATGGTGGAGCCCGAGGAGCCCCGGATGGTGCGCAGCATGGTCGAGAAATGGGTTCCGACCCTGCCCTTTGTCAGTTACTTCATGGCGCGGACTGGGCAGGTGGTCGGGACCCCCGACAACTGCGTCCGGCTCTTGGAGCGAGACGAGTGCATCTCGGTCTTTCCCGAGGGGGTGCGAGGGATCAGCAAGCCGTTCTCAGAGCGCTACCGCCTGGCGGAATTCGGTCACGGATTCGTGCGACTCGCGCTTCAGACGCGCTCCCCGATCGTCCCGGTGGCGATCATCGGCGGGGAGGAGCAGGCCCCGTCGTTCCACAACGCGAGGAGGCTGGCACGGCTGATCGGTGCACCGTCGTTTCCCATCACGCCAGTCCTGTTCCCTCTGCCGGTGCGCTATCGTCTGTACTTCGGGGAGCCGCTTGTGTTTCGCGGCGAAGCGGACGAGGAGGATGAGCGCGTGGAACGGAAGGTCAGAACGGTCCGTTCCACGTTGCAGGCCCTCATCCACCGGGGGCTCCGAGAGCGGCGGCACGTGTTCTGGTGAGACCATGCCATTCGATCCGGAAGGGGCGGTGATCCTGACCGGGGTCTGCGGGAGGCTGGGCCGGAACGTCGCCCGGAGGTTACATCGGGAGTACGAGGTCGTGGGCCTGGATCGCAGGCCCTTCCCGGGCCGCCCAAAGGACATCAAGCACTACCAGATTGACATCCGTCGGAAGAAGGTCCAGGACGTCTTCGCGAAGGAGCCAGTGCGGGCCGTGATCCACATGGCGATCATGCACGACCCCCGCATGGATGCCGAGGAGCACCACTCCTTCAACGTCATGGGTACGAAGGCCATACTCGATTATTGTCTAAAATATCATATACCAAAGGTCGTCGTCTTGTCGAGTGCAAACGTCTATGGGCCGAGGGCGGACAACACCCAGTTCATCACCGAGGATACGCCCCTCATGGCCGCAGAGCGCTTCGGGGACATCCGGGACCTCATCCTGGTGGACATGTACGCGAACACGTTCTTCTGGAAGCACCCCGAGGTCGAGACGGTCATCCTGAGGCCCGTGCACATTGTGGGAAGCGTTCACAATGCGCCCTCCAACTACTTGAGGCTCCCGCGCATCCCCGTGGTGATGGGGTACGACCCGATGGTTCAGTTGATCCACGAGGACGACGTGGTGGAAGCTCTGGTCCTGTCCCTGAAGGCGGGGGTGCGGGGGGTGTACAACGTCGTGGGGCCGGAGGCGATCCCCCTCATGCGACTACTTGAAGAGATCGGCAAGCCGGTCATCCCCCTGCCAGGTCCTCTGTTCGAGGCGTGGCTGCGGGTTGCATTTCGCTTGCGCTTGACCTCCTTTCCGCCTCCGGAACTGGACCACCTCCGTTACGTCTGCATGGTGGACGGCTCGCGGTTCGAGCGGGAACTGGGGTTCCGACCGCGGCGGACCCTGCGCGACATCATTGCACTTTTTCGAGAAAATACACGGAGTTTTGATGCGCACGCGTGACTTTCTGCGTTGCGTCTGATAGACATTCGATGCTTTTTTTGGAGGTACGATCGATGAGTACGGCTCCCGAGACGGAAGCGAAGGCCGATGAGGCACACCGCAAGGCAATCGAGGACGTGATCGGGAAGGTGCGACCCTTCCTGGTGCGGGACGGCGGGGATTGCGAACTGGTGGATGTGTCCCCGGACGGAAAGACCGTCTATTTGCGCCTGAAGGGCGCCTGCTCCTTCTGTCCGTCCGCCATCTACACGCTGAAACTCGGCATCGAGCAGACCCTGCGCGAGCAGGTGCCCGGCGTCGAGAGGGTCGAATCAGTCCCTTGACAAGAACGAGGCTCCCAGGTTAGGTTTGCGCCCGTTCGGCGACCCCGGCCTGGCCGGGCGGGATGAGGAGACCTGCATGAGCAGCGTGATCAAGAAGCGGCGCAAGAAGATGCGGAAGCACAAGTACCGGAAGCTCCGCAAGAAGATGCGCCACGAGCGCCGCAAGCGCGGCAAGTGACCTCTTCGCAGGAGCCGCCCCTCATCCGCCTGGGCCCGACAACGGCCTCTGGTCGCCAAGTCTAGCCGTCCCTAGGTTTGCTCTTGGCACAGCCGTTCCAGGAAGGCGCAGTCTGCGACGTCCTGGGGCCTGCCGGTGCGCTTCATGCGGAGGAGGTCTTCGGGCGAGGGATAGGGGATACGCGCGCCGGATTCCTCGGCCACTTCTAGCCGCTCGGCGTTTTCTTCGTACGTCACGCCACCCGCCTACCCGAGGAGGTTCACGATCACCTCGTCTGCGACCCGGACGACCGAGTAGTTCTGAATGTCCTCTGGGGCCACATGGAGGACCGCACTGTCCGCGAGCACGCACAAGGCGCGGCGGATCCTCTCGACGTTCTCGGGCGATGGGTCAACGAGGAGGTCAATGTCCATGGTCGGACGCGGCAAGCCATGATGCTGCATCGCGAAGCCCCCAACGACCACGTACCGTGCGCCGTGCTCGTTCAGGCTCGACGCGATCCGCGAGAGGTCTTGTGGTGTCGGCGCTCTCGGGCCTTCCTCGCGATCTGGTCCATCATCCACGACTCGGCCTCCTCGAAGGTCCGGAAGCGGAAAACCCCCTTGTCGCAAAGGGCCCTGCCAGGATGCCAGCCCGCCACGATGGCCTGCCAGGCCGAGGCATCCTGCGCGCTGGTCCGCCACGACGGAGCACGTCTCCCGACCGTCTTCTCCTTCCACGTCATGCCTGCATCATATCGCCGACCAACGCGGGGGCAAAGCGCTAGGTGCCTCCCCACTCGTTGTGGCCTTCAAGCGGCCCTGGGCTGCCTTCCGATCCGGCGCGCGTACAGGAGGGCTGCGGTGCGATAGACCATGTGGGCGAGTTTGCAGAATGGGGCGAACGCGATCAGATAGAAGACAAACACGAGGTGGATATAGTAGGTCGCGTAGGCAACCTTGGCGAGGGCCGCACTGTGGGCGGAGGTGGCCCACAGGCGAAAGACCTGCGAGCCGAATCCTGTCAACGCGATGACCAGGATCACGGCCAGGAATGCCCAATCGCTAAAGTGGCTCCGCTGGTCTCCGGGGGCCGCGTTCATGCGGCGGCGGATCGCCCAGATGGTGCCGACGATCAGGATGACGGCCCCCACGTTCCCAATGATTTTCCACAACAACCCGTCCACGAAATGGGAGGGGCTGAAGGGCAGGGGAGGGGGCGCGCCGAAGCCGTACATCAGGACGATGGTCGCGGCGGTCGTGATGGCCAGGAACGCGAAGCCGTAGAAGATCCCGAGGTGCGCCCAGGTCCGGTACGACCCCTCTCCGCAGCGGTCGAAGTGGCGGTGGACCAGGACGTCCTTCAGCACGTCCCACAGGCCGCCCGCGGGCGCTGCGCCCTCGCGGGCCGGGAACGAGCGGGACATCGCGTTCCACATCCGCGTGACGCCCGCCGCGAAGGAGGCCAGGACGAGCACGGTCAGGGGCACGAAGACCGCGTAGATGAGCCAGTGGGGAACGAAGTTGTGGAAGACGTAGCCCCCCACTACCGTGCCCTGACCGGGCTTCTCGAAGGTCGGCCGCGCGAACTCGGCCCACCCCCAGGGGTGCTGTCCGCCCGAGCCCAGGCTCAGAAGGTACGCGAAGAGGATGGCCGGGATCAGCAGCAGCACCAAGAACCACGACTGGCTCTGGACGAGGCGCCCGAGGGCGGAGGGCACGGACCAGGCGGCGATGGCGGCCTTGCGCAGCGCGGCCATCACGTCGCCGGGCCTGGCGCCGCGCGGGCACTGAACCGAGCAGTCATTGCACTGGTAGCAAAGCCACAGGTCCGGGTCGGCCAAAAGCCGGTCGCGCGCGCCCCACTGGGCCCAGACCATCTCCTTGCGGGGGTAGGGCCTATCGTCCGGGGCCAGAGGACAGACCACGGCGCACGTCGCGCACTGATAGCACTTCTTGAGGTCCTCGCCGCCCAGGGCCATGACCTCCCTGGTGAAGGCGATGTCCGGTCGGATCGCATCACTCATGGGTCACCTCGTGAACAGGGCGAGGGGAATCGGTCAACTGTTGGGGGACGTGGGCCAGGCTGGAGCCAGGCGTTTCACTGGTGACTTCAACCATTCAGAACCCCTTGTACGGGTTCATGCCCAGCGCGTTCACCGTCTCGACGAAGTCGTTGACGATCCCCGGAAGCCGGTCATACTCGTTGATCGCGAGTTGCACGATGCGGATACGCTCGCGCTCCAGGGCCAGACGGTTCAGGTCCTCCTGCACGTTCTCCATCCGCTTGTTGCAGAGTTCGCTGCCCTTCAAAAAGTGGCACTGGTAGTCGTCCCCGAACTTGCACCCGATGAGGAGGATCCCGTCAATCCCGCGCGACAAGGCGTCCGCGATCCAGACGCGGTTGACGGACCCCAAGCAGCGCACGGGGATGAAGCGCACGAGCGGGCTGTACTGCACGCGCTTGAGCCCGGCCATGTCCAGGGCCGGATAGGCGTCGTTCTCGCAGATGAACCCGATGTAGCGGGGCTTGCCCTCGAACTCGTCCGGGACACGGATGGACTTGACCATGTCCCCGATGATTGGGACGGAGTAGTCCTTGAACGACACGATGCGCTCGGGGCAGGCGCCCATGCAGACCCCGCAGCGGCGGCAGCGCGTCGGATTAGGCAGCGGGGTCCCCTTCTCGTCCTCGTCGAGGGTCCCGAAGGGGCACTCCTCGGTGCACCGCTTGCACTGGGTGCAGCGCTGGAGGAAGAACTCCGGGAACGACAAGTCGCCAGCCCGGGGGTGCACGGCTGCCCCTTTGCGAATGGCGTGGATACACTGAATCGCCTTGAGGGCCGCACCTGCCGCGTCTGTCTTCGCCTGCGAGATGTCTTGTGGGGCCCGCACGCACCCTGCTGCGTAAATGCCCGTGCGCGCGGTCTCGTATGGGAAGCAGATGAAGTTGGAATCCGGGAAGCCGTATTTCAGGTCGGGCAGTTCCTTGCCCTTGCGGTAGGTCAGGTTCAGGATGGACTGGTCCGTGTTGGGGACCTTGCCCTGGGCCAGGACCACGAGGTCCGCGTCCACGACGATATCCGAGCCGAGCAAGGTGTCCCTCGCGGTCACTCGCACCAGCCCGTCCACAGGCTCGACGGACGCGACCTCCGCACGCGTGAGCATCAGGCCCGGGGCCTGCTGGGCCGCCTCGTAGTATTGCTCGTACAAGGCCAGGGTCCGCATGTCCTTGTATAGGATGACGGCCTCGGCCTCGGGGTCGGCGTCCAGCAGGTAGCGCGCCTGCTTCAGCGAGTTCAGGCAACACGTGGTCGAGCAGTACGGAAGGTGCGCCGGGTCGCGAGAGCCCGCGCACTGGATGAACACCACCTTCTTGACCGCACGCCCGTCCGAGGGTCTCTTGATGGTCCCCTCCCGGGCCAGGTCCTCGAACTGGTCCGCTCCGATTACGTCCGGGGTCTTGCCCGCGCCCAGGTGCCCGAGTTTCGAGATCTCGTAAGGCCGGAAGCCCGTCGCGACCACGATGGCGCCGGCTTTGAACGTCTCCGCGGCCCCGTTTGCGCCGACCGTCACCTCGAACTTCCCCGGGGCCCCGGAGATGCGCGAGATGGTCTGCCCCAAAATGACTCGGATGCGGCGGTGGGCTTGCACCCTTGCGACCAGAGCCGGGACCGGGTTCTCGCGGGGTGCGTCCCAGGGGGCCTGGTGTGGATAGGTCTTGTGCAGACGCGCCGCGAAGCCTCCCAGGGCCTTCTCCTTCTCGACCAAAACCACATCGTGGCCGGCGTCCGCCACGTAGAGGGCCGCTCGCATCCCAGCGACCCCTCCGCCGACCACCAAGACCGTGCGGCAGGGCTCCTCGGGCACGGCCTGTGGGACCTCGGCTTTGCCGCACTTCGCGATCCCCATCCGGACGTAGTCCTCGGCCTTTTCCTGGGCGCCCTCGTCGCGGGCGGGATGGCACCACGCCACATGCTCGCGCATGTTCACGCGCTCGGTGAACACCCCCGGCCACGAGAAGCGGTCCGCGAACACCCGCTGGGAGCACGCGCAGACCACGACGTGCGTGGTCCCTTGCTCGGCGATCCCCTTCTGGATCAGGGCGACCCCCGCGTCGTCGCAGAGGGCCTCGTGGCGCGCCACGCTTGCGCACCCCGCCTCCTTCGCCGCAGCCTCGACCTTGACGAGGTCCAACGCCTCGCCAATCCCGCACCCGCTGCACAGATAGACCGCCACCTTGTGTTCCATGGCGAACCCCCTCCCTCACACGCCCGCAGCGATCAGAGCCTTAATGGCCGCGCCCGTGGCCTGCTGCATGCACTCGGTCATGGCGGCGGGCCGAACGACGCAGCCGGCCCCGACCGCCCCGCTTGCCTCGCCATCCGAGATCAAGAACCCGTGCTCGTCCAGGGCGCACCCGGTCGGCAGGACCAGCCCCTCCGTGCTCGGGACCATCCCGGTCGCCAGGACCACGAGGTCGGCCTCCCAGTGGCTCCGCGTCCCTGTGGCCGTGTCCTCTGCGACCACCTTCAGGGTGTGGGTCGTCGCATCCTCGGTCACCTCGGCCACCTTGCCGCGCACGAGTGTGGTCTTTGGGTCGGCCTCGACCTTCGCGAGGAGATCCTCGTTGCGGCCCATCACGCGGCGGTCAATGTAGAAGATGCGGACCTCGCACTCCGGCGCGACCTCTCGCACGATGAGCGCCTCCTTGAGGGAGGCACCGCAGCACACTGCCGAGCAGTAGGGCAGGTGGTTGCGGTCGCGTGAGCCCGCGCACTGGACAAAGGCGATGCGCTTTGGGACCTCGCCAGTCGAGGGGCGCACAGGCTTGCCTCCCGTGGGGCCGTCCTCGGCGAGCATCCGCTCCATCATCACATTGGTCACCACGTCCCGGAACTTGCCAAAGCCCAGACTCGTCAGGCGGGTCGCGTCGTAGGGCTTCCAGCCAGTGGCCACCGCGACCGCATGGGCCTTGACGGTGCTCGTCGTCGCGGCCTCGCCGAGGTCAATCGCGCCGTACTTGCAGACTTTGACGCACTCCCCGCACTCCGCGCCCTTGCAGACGGCCCCGTCCACCACGTAGGTCATCGGGTAGGCCATGGCGTGGGGCAGGTAGATCGCCTTGGTCTTGGTCAGCCCGTAGTTGAACGGGTCGTCCCGCTCCACCGGGCAGACCTTGACGCACTCCCCGCACGCAGTGCAGCGCCCGTTCACGCGCCGCGGCTCGGTGCGCAATGTCACCTCGAAGGCCCCCGGCTGGCCCGTCACCCCGGTCACGCGCGTGAGCGTGTGCACCGCCACCTCCGGATTGCGGCGCAGACGGCGGTAGTTGATCTCGATGCCGCACGCGGGGGGACACATCTTGGGGAAGTAGCGGGCCAGCGCCGCGACCCTTCCCCCAAGCGAGGGCCCTTCCTCGACCAAATGCACCGCCATCCCGGCCTCCGCGGCCTCCAGGGCTACGGTCATGCCGGACATCCCACCCCCGATCACGACAAGCGTTTTGCGTCCTGGGTCCATTGCACTCCCCTTTGCGTCGGTGCCTACGTGCCAATCCCGTCCACGCGGGTCAGCCCGGATCCTCCCGCTTCTCCATCATGGCCCTCGCAGCGGCCTCGGCCTCGGGCCGCACCTTCATCGTCCGTTCTGCGAACAGGGCGAATCGCAGCCACAAAAAGCCGAATTCCAGTAGTTCCTCGTCGTCCACGCGCATCCGCTCGACCCGGTCCTCCTGGACGACAAAACGCAGCAAGAAAGATGATTCAAAGATAAACCGTCTGAACCGGTCCAGGTCATACAGGGCCATGTAGAACATGTCGATCTGGGCCGGATTCAGCCGCTGCTTCTTGACGACGAAGTTCTCGTGGAGCGTGAGGTCGCGGTAGAACTCGCCCATCCGGTCGTAGGGCTCCGTTCCCTGAGCCACCATCCAGTCGCGCACACTCCACTCCCGGGCCTCCTCGTGGCCGCGACAGTGGTCTTCGCGCACCAAGAACCAGAACTCCTCGCCGATGGGGCGGTCGCTCGTGCGATTGGTCGCGTGCCCGATGGGGTACATGTGGCACGGCCAGGGTCGGTCCGAGTACACGGTGCATCCCGCCTCGGACACGAAGGGGCAACGCTTCTCGGCGTCGTCGTTCATCTTGAGGAGGGGGATGGGGAACAACTGGTCCTCTGTAAAGGGCAGGATGGTGTAGCGCTCCAAAAACTCCCCCGACGTCATGCGGAGCCTGGTCTTCAGTCGGAGCACGTCATACGGGGTCAAGACGATGTTGACATCCCGGCAGCAGACATTGAAGCAGGACACGCCTGGGTGGCACGCGAATCGAAACCGGTCGTCGAGCCCGAGGCGCGGTTGGTCTGCTAGGAAACGTTCGCGTCCTTCCGTCGGACCGGACATTGGATTCATGACCGCCTCCCGGGCCTGGCCCCGTGTTCCGTTCCCTCAATAGCACCCGTGGCGCGGCGGTCTATGACCGTTTGTCAGTTTCCGTCACGATCCGGTCCTTGTGGGCCTCGACGGACCAGACCGGGAGCGGGCCACACTCGCCCGTCTCGGGGTCCATCCGGTAGCGGTACGAGGCGTGGACGTTGTACTGGGTGGCCATCCAGGCCCATCCCTCGACGAAGTAGGCGCATTGATCATTGAAGCAGACCCATTGCCAGCGCTCCCCCCAAGTAGACATGGGCGGTGTCCTCCAGCGAAGGAGCCCCGCCCCGCAATGGGGGCATCGGGGGGGCGTCAGGTCCGGCTCGGGATGGGTCTCAACGTCGTGCATTGGCGCGTTCCTGGATGGGTCGGAAAGGCCGAGGGGCCCGGGGCACCAAGCCGGGCCCCTCGGGTTCGCACGTGGCTCAATCCGCCACGATCTTATAGACCGGGCGCTTGAGCATCTTCCACTCGCCCGTGGCCGGGTTGTACTGGCAGTTCGCGAAGCAGTACCACTCGTCCTTCATGGTCGGGCAGTCTGCGCGGAAGTAGTACCCCGGCCACCGGGTCTCCTCCCGGAAGAGCATCGTGCGGATATGGGCCTCGGCCTGCCAGGTGCGGTGGTAGTTCTCCCAGCATCGCATCAGCTCGTGCAGGTCCTCGGCGGCCAGTTTCTTCGCGTCCTCCTTCAGCAGCCCAATCAACTCCAGACCCTTCTCGAGCAGGGCCTTGCTGGTCTTGAACTGGGAGGTCACGCCGCCCGCGTACTCGTCCATAATCTTTTGGAGCCGGAACATGTACATCTTCGGGCGGATGTACGCCGGGTTGATATTCGGGTCGGTCGTCTTCTTGGACTCGGCCTCGAACAGGGCCAGCGGCGCCAGGGTCTCGGCCTTGAGTTTCTCGACCTGGCCCATGTCCACGTTCGGCTGGGTGTTGTTCTCGACGACGAACTTGATCGCGGCCTTGGCGGCGATACGACCCTCGGCGTGCGACCCGGACGAGAACTTGTGCGACGACGCCCCGGACGCGTCACCGGCGCAGAACAGCCCCTTCACCGTGGACATGTGGGCATAGCCCCAGAAGTACTCGCCCTTGGTCTGCGGGGTCTGAAGGTCCTCGGGACCCGACACCCACGCCCCGGACGCGCCGGAGTGCGAACCGATGAAGTAGGGCTCGGCAGCCGCGATCTCGGAGGGCCTCTCCTCGGGCGACACGTTGGTCGCGGCCCACAACAGGGCCTGGGAGATGGTCATGTCCAGGAAGTCCTCCCACGCCTCGGCCTCGAGCTCCTTGAGTTTCTTCTTCTGCTCGACCGGGTCGGGCACGGCCTTGGCCAGGTTGGCGATGGCCTCCTCGGTCCGCATGTAGATCGGGCCCTTGCCCTCCATCACGTCGAGCATGCCGAGCCAGTTGCGCAGGTTCGCGGGGACCGGCTTGACCTTGCCGTAGGGGAGCCACTTCTCGAGTTCGTCCTTGCGCGTGACCATATAGTCCTCGCCCAGGCCATTGGTCGCGCGCGACTTGAACAACAAGAACCACGCCCCGACTGGGCCGTAGGCGTCCTTGAACCGCACGGGGATGAACCGGACCTCCTGGCAGGTCATCTCGGCGCCCGCCATGATGGTGAAATACGCCGAGGAGCCCGAGTTCCACGGCGGGTACCACGCGCGGCCCAGGCCCTCGCCGCTGGAGCGCGGCTTGAACACGTGCACCGCGCCACCCATCGCGACCAGGACCGCCTTGGCCTTGAACACGTAGAACTCGTTCTTGCGGACGCTGAACCCGTACGCACCAGCGATGCGGTCGCCGTCCAACAGGGGGCCGACGATGAACACGCGCTCGTACAGTTCGCCGTTCGCCTCCTTCAGGGCGTTCTTCGCGGCCTCCGCCACGATCACCTTGTAGGACTCGCCGTTGATCATCAACTGCCAGCGGCCCTCATGGACGTAGTTGCCGTCCTTGTCCTTCCAGATCGGCAGGCCCCACTTCTCAAACAGATGCACGCTCGAGTCCACGTGGCGCGCGATGTTCGCCACGAGGTCCTCGCGGGTGATCCCCATCAAGTCGTTGCGGACGTAGCGCACGTAGTCCTCGAGCGTGTTCTGCCCGTCCTTGAGGCCCACGTACTGGTTGATCGCGGAGAGGCCCATCGCCACCGCGCCCGACCGGTCCGTCGCCGCCTTGTCCACCATGACCACCTTTAGGCCGTGCTTTTTGGCCCAGTACGAGGCCTCGACCGCGGCCCCGCAGGCCGCCATGCCACCGCCGAGGATCAGAAGGTCGGTCGTCACGACTTTGGTCTCGAAGTTTTCCATGTTTGCACCTCCTTCACTTCTTGAGAGTGGCCACGGCCGGCAGCCCCAGGGACGCAGGCTCCGTGAACAGCGCCGGGCTGTTCAAGTCCGCATCGCCGTCGCCGAACCCGCCGTTTGGCACCGCGCTCCCCTCCGGGGTCGTGCGGATCGGGAACTTGAACCGCTTGATGGTGCCGTTGCGGAACTTGATCGTCCACATGATCGAGTCAGACCCGCGCATCGGTGTGACTGTGGCACCGAGCGGGACGAAGTCCGCGTAGCCGCGTATCTCGACCGCCCCCTGCGGGCAAATCTTGACGCAGTTGTAGCATTCCCAACACATCTCCGGCTCACGGTTGTAGGCCTTCTCGATGGCCTTGTTCAACACCATGAGGTCGTTCGGACAGATGTGCTGGCAGGCGGTCTTGTCGAGCGCCTTGCACCCGTCGCACTTCTCTGGGTTGACATAACTCGGCATGGTCGCACCTCCTGAAGAGAATTCCCCGCCCCTGGTTCGAGGTCGGTGGCGCCGGTCCTCGCCTGGGGGCTTGCCATTCCGCAAACGACTTTGGCAGGGGCTCCCGCGGGGTGTCAACGCGCATCGGACGCAAGGTTGACAAAAGTTGGTTTTGTCTTTTGGCGAGGAAAAGGACTGGGGGGCCATACACCCTCCAAGGAACACCCACCTGCCTCAGGCCGCACTGCCGCTGCCCAGCGCAATCGTCACCCAGGTCTCGTCGCGCATCGTGGCGACGGGGGTCAACCCCTGCGAGCCGAGCGCCTCGAGGACCTCGGCCTCCTGTCGCAGGAGGATGCCCGAGACCACGAGCCGTCCCCCCGGCTTGAGCGAGCGCGTGAGGGGCTCGGCGAGGGCGATCAGCGTCGGGGCGACAAGGTTCGCCACGACTAGATGAAATCGCCCGGTCGCCTGCGGGTCCAGGGGGCCACGAGGCAGGCACAAGCGGTCGGAGACGCGGTTTAGGCGCGCGTTCTGGCGGGCCTCGCGCAGGGCGTCTGGGTCCAGGTCGAGGCCAACGGCCTCGCCCGCCCCGAGCAGAAGCGCCGCGATGGCGAGGACTCCGGACCCCGTACCGACGTCTAGGACGCGAACGGCGCCGGGGTCCGGCGCAGATACCATGAACTCCTCTACCATCCGCAGGCAGGACGCGGTGGTGAAGTGGGTCCCGGTCCCGAAGGCCATCCCGGGGCGGAGTTTCAGGACGATGCGGTCCACCGGTCGCGGCGGGCGGACGAAGGAGGGGCACACGAGGAACTGTTCCCCAACCTTGACAGGCCGCCACTCGCGGCGCAAGGCCCCGGCCCAGTCCGCATCCTCGACGTGCCTGGAGCGGAGTTCCGCCGCCTGCGAGCCTAAAAGCTGGGACAGGTAAGCGCGCAACGCCTTGCGAATTTGGGCGCCGGAGCCGGCTGCGGGAAACCACACCCTCAGGAGGACACAGCCCTCCGGGTTGGGCGGGGCGTCGCCCGACCACTCTGTGGGGTCCCCGGATACGATCGGCCCTGTCTCCCCGAGGTCGCCCAGGCCCGGGTATTCCTCCTGGACCCCCGTAGCGCCGTGGGCCATGGCCCACGCGATGACGGCCTCCTGGACCGCGACGGGGACGCGGATCGCGATTTCGGTCCATCCGCGGCTCGTCGTCCGGTAACCCCGCATCGGACCCTCCGTCCCCCAGCATGGGGCCCCTGCACTCACCGCTAGCCCAGACGCACGATTGTTCGGCTCGTTTCTCTTCCCTTCGGATTCAGCGGGATTGTCTAGCCCGCATGACCCGCATCAACTGGATATTAGCAGCCACGAGGCATCTTGCCAGACGGGTCAAGGTGGGTGGCCCTGGCGATTGCAATCTGGCACGGTAGCGGCGGTGGGGACACAGGTAAACGCCACACGCCCCGACAATAGGGCCGACCACGGTGAAGCCGCGGATCCCGAAGCGGGCGCAATGGGCGGGAGGGGTGTCGCGAGCATCGTCGACCCAGGCCCGAGGGACACGGAGGCAGACAACCTCGAATGGCAGTTGGGCCCGGTGTACGGAGTTGTCTGGGGTGGTGCGTCTCGCGTACGATCTAGCCCTGGAGGTGCCATGATCGTGCGAAGCCTTCTGTGGATTCTCCTCGCGGTCCTGCTGCTCGCGGCTGGGGTCTGCGGCTCCAAGTCCGGGCCATGCAAGGACGACTACGACTGCGACGGGGCCGAGGTGTGCAGCAAGAGCCGGGCGAGGTGCGAGCCCTTCGTGTGCCGGGAGGATGCGGACTGCCTGGACCCCCGCCTGCGGTGTGATGACAACGCCTGTGTCCCGAAGTAGGCGGGTGCGGGGTCAGGCTGCGCGGCCCCTGTCGAGGAGACGTGCGGTCGCCTGAAGGAGCGCCAGGCCGCGACGACGCACCGGCGTCTGACCAAAGACCTCCTGGAAACGGGCCTCGTCCATCGCCAAGATGTCGCGGATCCTCGGCATGTAAGCCCCGGGCACGGGCATGAACTCCGGGCGGTCGGGTCGCGGGGCCCGGCGGTTGAATGGGCAGACGTCCTGGCACAGGTCACAACCGAACAGGTTTCCGGCGAGGTGCGGTGCGAGGTCGGGCCCGGGTGGAGATCGGTTGCTGACCGTGAGGTGCGCGAGGCAGCGGCTCGCATCGAGGATGTAAGGCTCTTCTAAGGATCGAGTGGGGCAGGCCGACTGGCATGCGCGACATCTCCCGCAGCCGTCCGGCACCTGCCCGGGGACCTCCTCCACCTCGAGGTCCGTCAAAATCGACCCGAGGAAGATGAAACTCCCGTATCGCGGGTGGACCAGCAACGAGTTCCGCCCGATGAAACCCACACCCGCGGCCACGGCGTAAGCCTTCTCAAAGATGGGTCCCGTGTCCACGTACCACCGGGCGCGCGCCCCGAACGTTCCGATCCCTGCGGCGAGCCTCCTCATGCGCTCCCCGACGACCCGGTGGTAGTCCTGTCCCCACGCGAAGCGCGACACGAAGCCGCGACCTGATGGCATGGCCTCGACGCCCGGCAGGGTCCCCGCGTACGACAAAAAGCCGATGACCACGGTGCGCACCCCGGGCAGGAGGAGGCTCGGATCCAAGCGCTCCTTGAGCCGCGCTGCCAGGTATCCCAGGTCCAGAGGTGCCCGGCGGACCAGGCGCTCCGCGATCCCAATGTCCACGGGGACCGGATGCGCCGGCGCGGCCCCGACCCCGTCGAGGCCTGCGTCTCGGGCCAGGTTCTGAAGTGCCCCTGCAGTGATCCGGGGAGGACGCGCCACGTTGCGACCCCACGGGGGCACGATTATACTGCTTCCGCGTCTGGAATGGGGACTGGAGGCGGTGCGTGGACGAGCGCATGGAGGGCATCCTGGTGCGGGCGAGGTCGCTCGGGGGCATCGGGACCACGCTGTCCTTCCCCGAGATGGACCTGACCATTGACCTGGGAATCTGCACGCCCGCGGCGCTCCGGACGCGCACAGTGGCGTTGACCCACACCCACGCGGACCACTTGTCGGGCCTTCCCATGTACCTGGGTGTCCGCAGGCTCCTCGGCATGAACCCGCCTCGTCTGATCGCCCCGGAGGCGATGGTCATGGCCTTGCAGGACCTCGTCGCCACGCTCGGCGTTCTGCAAGGTCGGGCCTTCGAGGTCCGCCTGGATGCGGCCCGACTCGGCGAGGACCTGCCGCTCGGGGGGCCGCTGTTTTTGCACCCGTTCGCGGTGGGACATCCGGTGCCTTCTCTGGGCTACGTCGTGGTCCGGAGGGTCCAGAAACTGCGAGAGGAGTTCGTGGGGCTTCCCTCGGACGAGATCGTCCGCCTTCGACAGGAGCGCGAAGGGGAGATGTTCCGCACCGTAGACGAGCCCCTCGTGGCGGTCACGGGTGACTCCGAGGCCGCCGGGATGGACCTGGACGACCCGCTGGTCCGTTCGGCACGCCTGTTGTTCATCGAGGCGACCTTCCTGGACGAGCGACGCGACCTGGCGCACGTGCACGCAGGGGGACACTCGCGCCTGGACGAGCTCCTTCCGCGACTCGAGCGGCTTGATTGCGGCACGATCGTCTTGTACCACTTCAGCCAGGTGTACAGGAACCACGAGGTCGTCGAGGCGGTTCAGGGTCGCCTTCCGACCACCCTTCAGGGTCGCGTCCGCCTCTTGCTTCCCGAAGAGGGAGACCGCCTGTGAGCCTTTCCGACAGGACACTTACGTTCCTGCGCGCCCACCTGACCAAGGACCAGCGTCGCTTCGTCAAGTTCGTGGTGGTGGGGGCGTCCGGGGTGCCGGTCAACCTCGGCACGGTCGCGCTTGTGACCCATGCGCTCGCCGGATTGCTCGCGCCCGGACCGCGGGATACCGTTGCGTACCTCGCCGGCATCGTCGTGTCTATCTTCACGAACTTTTTGCTGAACAACGCCTGGACCTGGGGGGACCGGGCCGCCAGGGACCCCGGCGGCTTTTTTCGTCGCCTCGTTCAGTTCTACGTGGTCTCGTCTGCCGCAGCGGCGGTCCAGTTCTTCACGTCGGTGGGGTTGTCTGCCCTCATGAGGCGCACCGAGACCTTCACGGCGGTTCTACGGGGGGAGTTCCGGATCTACCACGCGCTTGCGCCGCTCGCCGGGATCGTCCTCGGCATGGGAATCAATTTCACTGCAAATCATCTGTGGACATTCCGAAGACGCGGATGATGGCTCACACAGCCTCGCGAGGCCACCCGAGGATCCGGCGCCACTCCTCCGGGACCTCCCGCGAGGTCCCGGTTGCGTAGTCGTACATGACCTGGACGGACTCGGCCTCGCAGATGGTGGCGTGCGTCGTGTGGTCGCGGATCAGGTACTGGAACCGGAAGGACTTCCGACCGACCTCCGACACGCGGATGCCCAAGTCCAAGAGGTCTTTCAAGCGCGCGGGCTTGAGGAAGCGGATGTGGACCTCCGCGAGGATGTATGGAAACCTCGCGAAGCCATCCCGTCCAAAGACCTTCTCGTAGAACTCCATGCGGGCCGTCTCGAGATAACTCAAATAGACCGCGTTGTTGACGTGACCCATCGAGTCCACGTCGCGAAACTGGACCTTGATGGTGGCAACGAAGTCCATGCCGTCGCGCCTCACGGGGCAGAACGCCGGACGCCAGGATAACACGCTGTCGGGGCGGGCCGACAAGGCAAAGTGATGAATCCCGCGTTATCACAACAGGTTGAACCCGCACTTGCCGGTCCGCGCGTGACGAGGATATCCTTATGGATGGACGAGCGGCGGCCACACCAGCGCATGGCCGCCGATGGCAAGACCAGAGGAGACCGAACCGTGGACCGCAAGACAAAGACAGAGACTTGTACGAAGACCCTCACTGTTACCAAGGCGGATATCCGGCGGGCGATCCAGGAGGGTCGCTTGACCGAAGAGGAAGAGCGCTACGTCCGCATCCGGTTCGGTCTGTCCGAGCCTCCCTCGGCGCCGCTCCCCTGGCGCGGACAGGCGCACGACGAGACACGGGCCAAGATCGCGCTCATGGAGGCCGCACTGGTCGGGGACCGACTCCCACCTCCCCAGGACCCCCTCAAGGCCAAGATCATCCGCCGGCTTCGAGAAACCTGAAGGCCCGGCCAGGCCACTTCCCTCAACGACGAGTCGCAGTCGTCCTGGCGCGACCAGCCGGACCGAGCCCGGCCCGCGTGCGTGCTTCGTACAGTTGCGCGAGGAGGGGCTCTGGGATCGGTCTCGCCTGGCCGAGCCGCTCGCACAGGAGCAAGACCTGGGCCGCCTCCTCGCAGTGCTCGACCCGCAAGAGGGCCGTGGTCAGGTCCGGACCCCAGGCGAGGACCCCGTGGTTGGCCAAAAGCACCACGTCGTAGGGCTCCAGAAACGGCGCTAGGTTCTGGCTGAGCGCCTCTGAGCCCGGGAGGGCGAAGGGGACCAGGGGCACGACCCCCCCGATGCTGACCACGAACTCGGGCAGGAAGGGGGCCTCGATGGGACGCCCTACCGCCGCATAGGCCGTCGCGTGAGGCGGGTGTGCATGCACCACGGCGCGCACGTCCTGCCTCGCCCGATAGACCGCGAGGTGCATGGGCAGTTCGCTGAAGGCCTTGCGGTGACCCTGGATGCGGCGTCCGTGCCGGTCCAGGAGGAGGAGGTCCGACTCGCGCACATCGGCCTTGCTCATGGAGGTCGGTGTCGCGAGGATGCGACCATCCGAGGTCAAGGCCGTGACATTCCCTTCGTGATTCGCCACGAACCCCCGCGCGTGCAAGGCCCGGCACACGCGGACCACCTCTCGCATGAGTTCGGGGAGCGTGGTCTGATGCGAAAAATCCTTCAAGTGCGTTCCTGCGCGTCTGGGGCACGGCCGTCCACATGGACCTCGTCCACGACCCCGACGATCACAGAGCGGATGGGGAGGACCGGCTTGCGGAATATCTGGCGGGCCCCATTGCCCTCGCTGATCACGAGCACGATGTCCCCGACCCCGGCCTGGACCACGTCAACAGCCAGGAACGAGGGCTCGGAATCCCGTCCCCACTCGTCAATCGGTTGTACCACGAACAGTTTGAGCCCACGATAATCGGGGTGCTTGACGGTCGAGACCACGGTCCCGATGACGCGCGCAAGCGTCATGTCTTCTCGATGAGGTCCACGGAGTCCACGATCCCCACGATGGCCGCGTCCACTGGCACGAACGGCTCCGGGAGGGCCTGGGAGGCCTCGCGGCTCGATACGAGGTACACGACCTCGCCTGGCCCGGCCTGAACCGCGTCCACGGCCACCACGGGCGTGCCCCTCGGGGTCAGGTCGTGACGCAGGGGCTGGACCAGCAGGAACCTGTACCCGTCCAAGTCGCGATACCGCCGCGTCGCCACGACCGTCCCGATGACCCGTCCGAGGTACATCGTCCACCCCCGACAGGGGCTTCTACCGCGGTAGCGCTCAAGTTGTCAACCCGCCTCCGTGTCGTTCTGTGCGCATCCATGGAGCCCGAGCAGGGCCGCCGCCTCGCTCTCCGGGACGGTCTCCACCTCGCGGAGTTTGCGTTCCATGGCCCTCTTGCGAGTCTGGGAATCCTCGACGGACCTCCTGGCCTCGTCCAGTTTCTTGCCCACCTTGTCGAGCGCATCTCCGAACTTGGCGAACTCGCTTTTGATCGCACCCAGGACCCTCCATATTTCTTGCGAGCGGCGCTCGATGGCGAGGGTCCTGAACCCCATCTGCAAGGCAGTCAGAAGCGCGGCCAGGGTCGTGGGCCCCGCCACCAAGACCTGGTACTCCTGCTGAAGCGCACTGACCAACCCAGGAGTCTGGACGACCTCCGCATACAGGCCCTCGATGGGCAGGTAGAGGATGCCCACGCTCGTCGTGTGGGGCGGCTCAAGGTACTTGTCCCTGATGTCCTTGGCGCACGCGCGGATGCGGGCCTGGAGGGCCTTCTTGGCCTCCTCGACGCCCTGCGCGTCGTTCGCCTCCGAGGCGTGGACCAGGCGTTCGTAGTCCTCGAGCGGGAACTTTGCGTCTACCGGGAGCCACACAAATGACTCCGGGTCGGGCCCGGGCAGGCGGATTGCGAACTCGACCCTCTCGCCGGATCCCGGCCGCGTGGCCACGTTCTCCGCGTACTGACCCGGTGCAAGCATCTGCTCGAGCAGGGCCTTGAGTTGCGCCTCGCCCCACATCCCCCGCACCTTCACCCCGGAGAGGACTCGTCTGAGGTCTCCGACCCCTGCCGCCAGGGCCTGCATCTCGCCAAGCCCCCTGTGGACCACTTGGAGTTGCTCGCTGACCGCGCGGAAAGACTCGCCCAGGCGGGTCTCGAGCGTCTGCTGAAGCCGCTCGTCCACCATCTGGCGGATCTCGTCGAGTTTCTGCCGCGTCTCCTCTCGTATCTGGTGGAGACTCGCTTCGAGGCTTGCCCGAAGTTGCTCGATGTGCCTTTGCTGCTCTTCTGCGACCAGGCGGTGCGTGTCAGCGAACTGGCTGGCGAAGGTCCTCAGGGACTCGGCCAGTTGCTGCGCGCTCGTGTTCCCCTGCGCCGCGAGGTTGTCCCGCAGGCGTGCGGCCCCTTGCTCTTGCGCCTCCCGCAGTCGCTCCATCTCGTCCCGAAGCCTTGCCTCGAGACGGTCGAAGAGCGGAGTCAAGGTTTCGGCTTGCACCGTTGAGGTCCGCGCACGCACCAGAAGCGCGACCAAGAGCGCGAGCGCCACCAGGGTCAGGACCGCGTTGGCCAGTAGCCATTCCTCCGCCATGGCACCTCCTCCCGGCACGGCCTCGAGGCGAGGCCGCTGCCTCGGTCGTCGCAACGCATTGTACGGCGGCTAGCGGCATGCTTCGTGCCAATCCGTGGAATAGCCAAGTGGCGGCAGCGATTGACGAAAGCGGCTGCCTTCTTCCCAGGAACTTGCAACCTACCATCATTTCCATAGCCAACCAGGCAGTGAGTTGTGGCACGGCCCCCGGTTCGACGCGACCCCAAAGCCTTGCTAGAATCTCGCCCGCCATCGGGTAGGGGGCCCATGGACGAGGCACCCAAGACCTTCGGCCGCTACGAGGTGCTGCGCGCGCTCGGCTCCGGGGGCATGGGCGAAATCTATCTCGCCCGACAGCGAGGCATCGCTGGGGTGGACCGTCTGGTGGTCCTGAAGACCATCCTGCCTCATCTCGCCCGCGAGCCCGGATTCATCGAGCGCTTCCTGGACGAGATGCGACTCTCCATGCTCCTGACCCATGGCAACATCGTCCAGGTCTATGACGTCGGGGAGGAGGGTGGCCGCTACTACATGGCCATGGAGTGGGTGGACGGCCTCGATTTGCGGGAGATCCTGGCTCGTCTGGATCGCGCGGGCCGGCCCATGCCCGAGGAGGTCGCAGTTTACGTCCTGGTGGAGGTCGCAAAAGGGCTCGCTTACGCGCACGCCCGGTGCGACCCCTCGGGACGACCGCTCGCCATTGTCCACCGTGATGTCAGCCCTGCAAATATTTTGGTCGCAAATGATGGCCAGGTCAAGGTGACGGACTTTGGCGTGGCGGTTGCCACGGCGCGCCTGTCTTTCAGCGTCCCTGGCACCCTGCACGGGAAGGTGGCCTACATGTCCCCGGAGCAGGTGACCGGGGCGGATTTGGACGGGCGCTCGGACCAGTTCTCGCTCGGCGTGGTCGCCTACGAGATGCTGTGCGGCGAGAGGCCATTCGATGGGGATAGCGATGTGGCGATCCTCGAGCAGGTGCGCCGCTGCGAGCCTCGTCCGCTGTGGGAGGCGGCCCCGTGGCTGGACGCGGCGCTCGCGCGGGTCGTCATGCGTGCCCTTGCGCGGGACCCGTCCGACCGCTTTCCGACCATGGAGGATTTCGCGCAGGCGCTGACGGACTGCCTGTTCGCCGAGCGCAAGGTGGTGTCTGCGAAGAACGTGGCCGAGTTCATGGCGACCCTTCGAGGGGGGGAGTCCGGACCTGTCGAGGGGGGTGGGCCGGGCCTCGACGAAGCGGCCAGGAGACTCCTGCCTGCGGGAAGGGGAGGTCCGGAGGGAGGGGTGACGGTCGAGGCGCGAGCCACCGAGGTGGCGCCCGTCCGGCCTGCGCCGGAGGAGGGACGATTCACGGCCTGGAACGTGGTCGCGGCCGTGGCCTTGCTCGTGGGTCTGGCCGGCGGGATGTGGGCCGTGGGCCGGTTGTTCGCGGGAGCGGGCGGGCAGGGCCCGGAGGACGCGTGGACGGAAGAGGCTGGAGCCGGCCCCATGATGGCCGCTTCGCATGACCTGGACGGTGACAACGATCCGCGGGGAGAGGCGGCTTCGAGCGATGGGGAGGCAGCCCAGGGAGGGGCGGGAGGGCCGGGCCTGGAACCGTCGCGCGAGGGGGAGAGGCGCGAGGCTGCCAGCGAGTTCCGCATGGCAGTCCGGGTCCGCTCGGTCCCGGAGGGGGCCGCCGTGTTTCAGGGGGGGCGGCGGCTGGGCGTGACGCCGCTCGTTGTGAACTCGGCGCGGGTGACGAGGCTCACGGTGCGGCTCGAAGGCCACGAGGAGGCATTGCTAACCGTGGGGCCGGATTCGCCAGGGACGGTGGAGGTGCGTCTGACTCCCTTGCCGATGGGCCGCGTGCGTTTTCGCTTCTTCCCGGCGGATGCCCTCGTCTTCCTGGACGATCAGGCAGTCCAGCCGCGGGGCAATGTGGTGGACAAGGCGCTGCCAGTGGGCGAGCACGTGCTGACCTTGCGCTCGCGCGAGGAAGGTGGGGCGGTGAGGACGGTCCGCTTCGAGGTCCGTCCAGACCAGGTCGTGGAACTCGGCACGGTCGAGTTGCCTGTGGGCCCGTAAAGCCGGAGGGCGAGATGGCCGGAGAAGGCGAGACCCGCACGGTCCACGTGGACATCCCCGTGGACCACTGGACCCTCAGGCGCTATTGCTTGAAGGTGGTTCGCGGCCCGGACGCGGGGCTCGAACGCTCGTTCGAGAGGCGACAGGTCTTCGTGGGGACCGCGCCCGATTGCCACTTCCGGTTGACCGACCCCACCGTGTCCCGCACCCACGCCCGGATCGAGTTCGACCCGCCCGGCTACCGCATCGTGGACGAGGGCAGCAAGAACGGGGTGTTCGTGGCGGGTGTGCGCGTGCGGGACGCAGTCCTCCCCCCGGAGGCTGAGGTGCGCCTGGGCGAGACGACCGTGTTGTTCCGGCTGGGGGCGGAGACGGTCGAGATCGGGGTCGCGCGCGAGACACGGTTCGGGGACCTGGTTGGGCGCTCCATCGAGATGCGGGAGATCTTCGCGGTCCTGAAGAAGGTCGCGCCTACGGATGCCACCGTGCTCATCGAGGGCGAGAGCGGCACAGGCAAGGAACTCATCGCCCAAGCCCTGCACCGCTTCAGCGCGAGGAGGGCGGGGCCGTTCGTGGTCTTCGATTGCTCCGCGTGCCCGCATGACCTCCTGGAGAGCGAGCTGTTCGGCCACGTGCGCGGGGCCTTCACGGGTGCGGTGCGCACGCGCATCGGCGCGATGCAGGAGGCCGCCGGGGGCACTCTATTTTTGGACGAGGTCGGGGAACTGCCCCGGGAACTCCAGCCCAAACTGCTCCGCGCCATCGAGCGGCGAGAGGTCAAGCCCGTGGGGGAGAACCGCCCGATTTCGGTGGACGTACGGATTGTGTGCGCGACGAACCGGAACCTCAAGGAGGCCGTGGAGGCTGGGCTGTTCCGTGAGGACCTGTACTATCGGCTGGCTGTGATCCATATCGAGGTTCCGCCGCTGCGCAAGCGGCCCGAGGACATCCCCTTGCTGGTCGAGCACTTCCTGCGAGAGATCGCGGGCCGCAGTGGCGGTCCGCAGAGGAAACTGTCGTGGGAGACGATGGAGAAACTCAAGGCATATTCGTGGCCGGGCAACGTGCGGGAACTGCGCAACTTCGTAGAGAGGGCCGTGATCCTGGCGGGCCCTGGCGACGGGGGGAGCGCGCCATTGGATGTGCCGGGACCCGAGGCGAGGCCGCTTTGGCGTGCCGGGGACCCGGACGAGGTGTTGCGGGTGTCTTACGACGAGCCGTACAAGACGGCCAAGGAGCGCCTGGTGCGGGAGTTCGAGACGCGCTACTTCACGAGGTTGCTGCGGGCGACGGATGGGAACGTGTCCAAGGCCGCTAGGCTGGCCGGGATTCACCGCAAGAGTCTCGAGTACCTGTTGAAACAAGTCGAGATCCCGAGGTCTGGGAACGAGAAGTGAGGGGCGGATGACGATGAGGCGGTACAGGGTGCGTGCGCTCGTGTGGGGATGGTTGGGTCTCGATGGAGGTGCGATGTTCGGGGTGGTGCCCAAGCCCCTGTGGGAGCGGACAAACCCGCCGGACGGGCGCAACCGAATTGCCCTTGCGATGCGCGGGCTTTTGGTGGAGGGGGAAGGGGCGGTGGTGCTCGTGGACTGCGGGGCCGGGTCGAAGTGGACCCCGAAACTTGCGGACATCTACGATTTCCGCGAGGCCGAGGGGGGGGTGGCCGGGGTCCTGGCGGGCGCGGGGCTTCGGGTCGAGGACGTCACGCATGTGATTCTGAGCCACCTGCACTTCGACCATGCCGGGGGCAGCACGCGGGCGCGGGATGGGCGGGTCGAGCCGACCTTTCCACGGGCGAGATACCTCGTGCAGAGACGGCATTTGGAGTGGGCGAGGCGCGCGAGCGTGCGGGACAGGGCCTCGTTCTTCCAGGACGACTTCGAGCCCCTGGCCGAGGCCGGGGTCCTGGTGGAGGTGGACGGGCCTGCGGAGGTGCTGCCCGGCTTGTGGGTCGAGGTCGCGGACGGGCATACCTTTGGGCTTCAGGTGGTTCGGGTGGCCGGGCCAGAGGGGGACGTGGTCTTCCCCTCCGATGTGATGCCCACGGCTTCGCACGTGCCCTTGCCGTACGTGATGGGCTACGATTTACAGCCCCTCGTCACCGTGTCCGACAAGGAGCGTATCCTCGAGAGGGCTGCCTTGGCCGGGGACATCGTCGTGTTCGAGCACGACCCGCGCATAGCCGCGGCCCGCATCCGCAAGGGGGAGCGAGGCTACGAGGTCGCCGAGGCCTACCCGGACCCGTGGGAGGCACGCTAGTCCAGCGTGCTCGCAACGGGCAAGGCGTGGACTTGGGGGGCGCGGGCAGCCTGCTATCACGTCGGAATATCGAGGCAACCCCCTTGCTGGCACTGCCCGCCGATGCAGCAGTATCCCTTCTTGCAGGCGACCCCGAGCCCGCACTTGCACTCGTACACGCCGGGCAGCGGACCTGGGGCGCAGTTGTCCGCCGTCACAGGGTCGCAGACAAGATCCCCCTTGCCGCCGCAACGACAACCGGTTGGGGTGCAGTCCGGGTTGGGCTGCGAGCAACCCTCGTGGCAGCACTGGTAGGCGCCCTCAGCCGACGCGAGCGCGCCGGGACAGGTCAACTTGGGCGGGAGACAGTAATCGTTCGTGCAGATGTTCCCGTCGTCGCAGTTGGCGGGCTTGCCCACGCACTGCCCGCTGGCGTCGCAAAAGTCCGACACGGTGCAGGGGTTCTTGTCGTCACAGGTGGCGCCAGGCTGGGGCAAGAAGGTACACAGTCCCTGCTCGTTGCAGAAGTCCGCGGTGCATGGGTTGTGGTCGTCGCAAATCTTGAAAACAGTGGCCTTGCAGAGACCACCCTGGCAGCGCGAATCCCCAGAACACGGGTCGCTGTCATCGCACAAAGTCCCATCAGGCAGCGGGGTGGACCCACACTGATTCAGGACGCAGCGATTGTCCGTACACGGGTTCCCGTCCTCGCAGTCCTGGTCCGACTGGCAGGGCTTGCAGTTCGGCAAGAGGTTGAACAGGCACCCAAACGAGGGGTCGCACTCGTCGGTCGTGCAGGGGTCGTTGTCGTTGCAGATCACCTTGGGTCCCACGCAGACCCCGTCCGCGCACTGGTCCGGCCCGGTGCAGGCATCGCCGTCGTCGCACGAGCCAGGTACCGGGTTGGCATCGCACAGCCCTGCCTCGGTGCAGAAATCTTGGGTGCAGGGGTTGTGGTCGTCGCAGACCTTGGGCTGGCCCACGCACTGGCCCTCGACGCACCAGTCGGGGTCGGTGCAGGGGTCGCCGTCCTCGCAGTCCGCCCCGTCCGCAAGCATGACGCGCCAGCACGTCCCGGTGTCCGGGTCGCACCGGCCCACGATGCAGGGGCCGAGTCCCGGCATCGCCTGACAGTCCTCGTGGGTCGAGCAGGTCGGAGGGGCCACGTCCTGGCCGGGGTCCGGGGCCGCGTCAACCGCACGGTCCTGGCCCGGCCCGTCCCCCGTGCCTGGGTCCCCCGGCGCGTCCTTGCCCCCGGAGTCCAGTCCCGGCGGGGGCGGGACCGAGACGGAACCGCACCCCAGGAGCATCATCCCGACCACCGCGCGCATCACCATGCCCCAGGCTTGACGCCGCATCGTTCTACCTCCTCGCCGCGAGCGCCATGGGCATTGTAGCGGCGCAGACGCGGGATTGCGAGTGCGCGAGTTGCCTCATCGAAAATCTTGTCGAAGGCGCATCGTTGCCTCAAAAAATCGGGTGCGTCCCACATGACCGGCCCAGGTTGCGACGCGAATCGTCGGGTTGTGTGGCGGGATGGATGGAGGCGCTTCCCGAGGCGTTGCGACGGACGAGGGTGACGAGAAAAGGGCGCCTCGCAGTGGGCTACGGTCCCAAAGCGCAGGCGTAGCAGGAAGCGCCAGAGGAAGAGAGCCGCGGCTCAACTCGTGTCCATCGCTCCCGCAGAAACGGGCAGGAGCGCGAGCGAACCGTCTGCGCGATATCCCGCAAAGCGGCAGTAGCGGATGGCCTGGTACAGCCTCACGTAGGCGTCGCGTCCTGCCGGTCCCCGGAAGCCGTCGTGTCCTTGCTCGAGCCTGCGAAGACAGCGAATGCCGCTCTCCGCCAGGGAATTCCGCTTCAGCCCGGACACCCGGAGGAACGCGATCATGTCATCGAACCGGGCGGTCAGGAACGACACCGCTTTCTCGAACCGGGTGCCTGGCTGGACCTCCGGCCGCCGGGCCAGACGTCCAAGCCGCTCGCGTGCCCCGAGTTCGTTCTTGATGGACCTGACTTCGGGGTCTCCACGTGGAAGGCTCCTTGAACAACCACGACACCGACCACAGCCCCTCGCACCCGAGCACTGCCAGCAGCACCGCCGCTCGCAGCGTCACCGTCGTCACACCCCGACGAAGGTCCAATCCCCCAAGCCTCTCCTCCACCCCGAACCGATGTCGCTGGCCCGACGAGTCACGGTACGCCCCGTCGCCGAACGTCACTCGATACCGGATCGGCATGGTGAAGGGTCACCACTTCGGTCTCCAACGGAAACTCAACCCGGAGCGGCGCCGACCTGGCTACCTTCATGCCCATCGGTGGTGGTGTTCGCACCGATCGCGCGAGGATGCCAAGTTCGTGCCCACAGAATCCTGCTAACTGCTTCTATTTCGCAGACTTGCGACGACAAGCCCGCCCACCCGCTGGCCGGTCTCGTGGGACACTCTCGATTTTTTTGAGGCAACAGGGTGCGGTCGGCCAAAAGAGGGGGCAGGCGGTCCCCGGTCAGGCGCCCCGGTCAAATTGGCCTGGCGCCTCCCGGTGCGAGCAAGAAGGTGGTTGCCGCGCATGGCGATTGGGCCATAGAATCATGCGCGATGAGGTCTTTCATCCCGGCCACGGTTCGCGATTCCATCCTCGCGGTCTTGTTTCGCCACTTGTCCCCATCGGAGTGGGATGTCTATCTGTTTGGGTCGTTTGCGCGCGGGGCAGGTGAGGTGTGGTCCGATGTGGACCTGGCCGTTGAGGGACCGGGGCCGCTTCCTCCCGCGACCGCGGCGCGGATTGTCTGCGACCTGGAGGCCGAGGTGCCCATCTTGCGCGACTACGACCTTGTGGATCTGAGCCGGGCGCCACCCGAGTTGAGGCGCCGCGTTCTAGAGGAGGGGGTATTGTGGCACGGGAAGAAGACGTGAGGGCCAGGGTCTTTCGCGGTGCCATGAAGGCGCTCGAGGAGGTCGCAGGCGATGTCGCAGGAGTGCCCCCGGCGATCCTTCGGGATGCGAGGATTCAACGTTTCGAGTTCACGTTCGAAACTGCGTGGAAAGCGCTACAGGGGCTTGCCAGGGAGGAGGGCCTCGCCGCAGCCTTGCCCCGCAAGGCCTTTCAGGCGGCCTTGCGCATGGGGATACTCGATGCAGGGGACGAGGAGGCGGCGTTTGAGATGATCCGGTATCGGAACCTCACCGTCCACACGTACGATGAGGACCTCGCCTGCGAGGTGGAGCAGTTCATCGTGGGACCCGGTCTTCGCCTGCTGCGCAAGATGGCCGAGCGGATGGCGGGCCGGGGCTAGGGGTCGGTAGCGGCGAGCCGACGGCGAGGGCCCGCGGCTACGCTGGGAAGAGGTGTTTCGCCGCCTCCCTTGTTCGCCAGGCGGCGCTGTGGGTGGCGGGGCATCCTGTTTCCTTGACTTCGGAACGGTGTCGTGCACATTGAACGTCGGACGTTCGGAAAGGACAAAAACATGATCCCACGCGCTCTGGAAGCGGTCCTGAAGAAGGCGGCCAGCCGGTATCCTGTGGTCACCGTCACTGGCCCGCGCCAGTGGGGCAAGACCACGCTGGTGAAAGCCGTGTTTCCGCTTGCCGTTCTCGCTGGACGAGTGGCTGGGCCGAAAACCCCCCGGTCGCTCGCCTCGCAGAAGGCCCGTGGCCGAAATCGCGGCCCGATGTCCCGTCCGCGTGGGAGGCCGCGTTTCGGGGGTCGTTCCCCGCCGTTATCGGCCGCGGACTGGAACCGATGGAATGGTACCGGAACTACGTCCAGACCGACCTGAGCGCGACGTTCGGGACCTCCTGGCCGCGGGGGACCAGGATGCCTACTCGCGGTTTCTGTCCCTGTGCGTGGGCCGTAGCGGACAGCTCCTGAACCGGTCGAGCCTCGCGACAGACTGCGGGGTGAGTCACACCACCGCCCGGCGCTGGCTCTCTGTCCTCCGCGCGAGTTTTCAGGTCACCTGGCTGCTTTCGTATCATCGCAGTTTCAACAAGCGACCCGTCAAGAGCCCGAAACTCTATTTTACGGACACGGGTTTTTTGTACTACCTGCTGCGAGTCCGGTCCCACGAGGACCAGGCGCTCGGGCCGATGCGCGGTCCCGTCTTCGAGACGTTCGTCGTGTCGGAGTTGTGAAAGCGTCGGGTCCATGCGGGCGAGGACCGCGACCTGTACTACTGGAGGGATTCCGCGGGTCACGAGGTGGACGTGATCGTGGAGCGAGGAGCGGCAGTCGCCCCCATCCCGATCGAGATCAAGTCCGGAGAGACCGTGGTGCTCGACGCGCTCCGGGGGCACGATCCCTTCGCGCGTGTGTCTGGGCGCCCCGAGGCCCGATCCGACCCGTTTCACACGGGGGATGCCGCGTACGACCGACCCGAGACCGTTGTCCGCCCGTGGTGGGGATTCTGATGGCAGGCTAGCGCGTCAACACGAGGCCTTGCACGTCAGGTCAGGGCAGCATTTCTTGCCGGTGCCGCAGCACGTTCCGTTGCAGCAGACCTTGCCAACGCCACAGGGCTCGAGGTTCCCGCACTTGCAGGCCCCGGCGACGCACCGGTCCGAGCGGTCGTCGCAAACCGTCGTCCCGCACTGGCACGTCCCGGACACGCACGTGGGGTTCTTGGAAGTCGGCACGCAGGCAGGATTGGTCCCGCATTTGCAGGTGCCCGCATCGCAGGTGTCCGCGATGTCGCCATCGCATTGGACCGGGGGCGGGCCGAGGTCGCAGTAGCAGTCGCCCTCTGAGCACGTGGGGTTCCAGGCCTCGCACTTGAGAGGAGTCCCCTTGCACTCTCCGTTCTCGCAGTGGTCCCCGATGGTGCAGGCGTTCTCGTCATCGCACCCCGTGCTCAGCGGTCGCGGGGACCACGAGGTCTGGCTCTGGTCCGGTAGGCACGCCAGGCACTCGTTGTGGGGGTTCACCTCGTCGCTGGGAACGCAGTTTTTCGAACCCTCCGGGATCTCGCAGTAATTCTCCGCCACACTATACGAGCACCCACCATCGCCCAGGCACGTGTCCACGGTGCACGGCGCATAGTCATCGCAAGAATACGGCGTCCCCTGGCACGTCTCGCCCACGCACTTGTCCTGCGTCGTACACGCATTCCCGTCATCGCAACTCTTGCCATCCAAGACCCTCTCGCGGCACTCGAACGAGGTCGGCCCGGTGCTGAAGCAGTACCCGAGCACGCACGGGGTGTTCAGGTGGGAGCAGTCCGCCTGGGGCCCCTTCTCGCATACCCCACCCAGGCAGAAATCGGCCAGGGTGCAGCCGTCAGCATCATGGTCGCAAGCGGTTCCGTCTTGCTGGTTGGACCATGCGTCCGTGGCCCCTGCCGTCTTGCAGTACTGGCACTGGTTCTGCGGATTGACTTCCCCTTCTGCATAGCAGGTGCCCGCGATGAGGCAGTACCCAGGAAGGAGGGGGTTCTTGCACTTCCCGCCCTCGCACTTGTCGTCCGTGCAGGCCTTCCCGTCCCAGCACAGGATGTCGGTCCCGTCGTCCGTCTGCCCGTCACAGTCATCGTCTACGCCATTGCAGGCCTCGGCCTCGGCGAGGGTCGCGGTGGAGCACGTCACCCCGCTCAAGTCGGCCTTGCACACCACCTTGCCGCCGGCACACAGGCCGGTCCCGCAGGCTTGCCCTTTCTTCTTCTTCTTCCCGTCCCAGTCCAGGTATTCGAAATCTTCGTCAGTCTGACCATCGCAATCGTTGTCATATGTGTCACATTTCGTCTCGACCCCCTCTTCATAGCCGGGCACCGCCGAGTAGTCACAGGACCACTTACCGGCCTTGCAGACCGCGGCGATCTTGTCCATCCCCGCCTGGCACACCCCGACCTTCTTGCAGGTAGAGTCCTGCACGCTCGTCAGGCCTTCGTCCGTCTGCCCGTCGCAGTCGTCGTCCAGGTTGTTGCACGTCTCGGTGACCGCCTGACCCGCAGAGGAACAGACCAGCCCCAACTGGTTCCCCCGACACACGACCTGTCCCCCGGCGCACCGGCCCGTGCCACATACCTCTCCCTTGAGTTTTTTCGAGCCATCCCAGTCCGTGAACCAAAAGTCCTCGTCCGTCTGACCGTCGCAGTCGTTATCGAGCCCGTCGCAGGACTTCTCGGACCCTGGCTGGTAGTACGGGACCTTGCCGTAGTCGCACTGCCACACGCCTGCCTGGCACACCGCCTGGATCTTGTCCATCCACGCGAGGCACACCCCCGTCTTCTTGCACGTGGAGTCCTGCACGCTCGTCAGGCCTTCGTCCGTCTGGCCATTGCAGTTGTCGTCCTTGTTGTTGCAGACCTCCGGCTTGGCCTTGGAACCACTCCCGTCCGGATTGGTCGAGCAGGCGGCCTTGGTGAGCGAGGCGCATTCCACCTTGCCGGGGTAGTTCCCGCACTCGCCGATGCCGGTGCACGTGTTCTGACCCTTGTCCGGGTCGGACGGGTCTACATAGACCGTCTTGCCCCCGTACTGGAAGTCCTCGTCCACAGGGCCATCGCAGTCATTGTCGAGCCCGTCACACACCTCCTGGGCCTGCTGCTGCGACGTGTCGCACACCAGGCCCTTGTGGTCCGGACCGCAGACCACCTTGCCGTTCGCGCACACGCCCGTCCCGCAACCCGCCCCCTTGGAAACGGGCTGCGGATGGACCGCATCGAAATAGACGAAATCTTCGTCCGTGTCGCCGTCGCAGTCGTTGTCCCGCTCGTCGCAGGACCTCTCCTGGCCCTCCTCGTACCCCGGTACCTGGTCGTAACTGCAAGACCATACACCCGCCTTGCAGACTGCGATCACCGCTTCAAAGTGGTCCCCGCAGACCCCCTCGCGTTTGCACGTGCTTTGCTGCACGTCGGTCAGGTCCTGGTCCGTCTGACCATCGCAGTCATCGTCCAGGTTGTTGCAGACCTCGTTCTTGACCTGAGGCGCGCTCCCGTCCGGGTTGGACGAGCAGGTCACCTCTCGAGACGGCGGCGCCAGGCACTCGACCTTCCCCACCCCGCACTCCCCGATTCCGTCGCACCCCTCTCCAATCCCCGGCCTACCGCGGCATGTCTCGGCATCGCCAATGCACGTCCCGCCCGTGGCCTCGTCGTAAAAGAAGTCCTCGTCCGTCTGGCCGTCACAGTCGTTATCCTTGCCGTCGCAGGTCTCGTCGGTCGGGCCCACGAAATCCCGGCACTCCACGCGCGGCCCCTGGCCCTCGACGTGCGTGCAGGCCATCACGCCCTGCTCGCACTCCCCCACGTCCGACCCGCACGCCTCGTCAAGCCCCCCGGGGTTTCCGTTGTCCACGTACCCGTCGCAGTCGTCGTCTCGACCGTTGCACGCCTCCTGCGCCACAGGATGCACGCTCGAGTCGCTGTCGTCGCAATCCCCGAACCCGGCAAGAAACCCGTCCTTGTCCGAGTCCACGCCCACCGTGCAAGGCGGGTCCCCGCCCACGCAGTCCTGGTCCATTCCGTCCCCGCACCGATCCGCCGCGCCGGGGTGGACCGCCGGGTCGTTGTCGTCACAGTCCACAGACGCCGGAAACCCATCGCAGTCGCCATCGCCCGCCTCGCAAGGCCTGCACGTCCCGTCGCAGTCGCGGTCGCACAACTCGGGGCACAATCCGACCCCGTCGTAGTCGCAACAGCAGGGCTCCTCGCCCGGATGGCGGACCCCTTCCGGCACCTCGGGGCGCTCGATTGCATCGTGCTCGGGGAAGACCTCCGAGTGGTACTTCGCGAGCGGCCCGCAATACGTGTCCTCGATCCAGTCTTGGACCCCATCCCCGTCCGTGTCCCTCTCCTCGCACCCGTCGTGAACCGGGTCGTCGGTATGGCCGTTGCAGTTGTCGTCCTTGCGGTTCCCGCAGACCTCCTCGCGGGCCGCCTCCATCGTCGAGCACCGCGCCTTCTTGGTCTCGGGGTCGCACTCGACCACTCCGCCCGCGCACGCCCCGGTCCCGCACGCCTCCCCGAGCCCCCGCTCCGCGCCATCCCAATCTGTGAACACCATCCCATCGTCCGTCTGGCCGTCGCAGTCGTTGTCCTTCCCATCACACAACTCGGGCCCGCCCGAAAACACCGTAGCGTCCCCAGGGTCGCAGTCCACCTTGACCTCGAGGGCCTTGCACTTGTCGTTACCCTCGCTCTCGCCCCCAGGCTGGCACCACGCGGGTAGGCACTCGATGGCCTGGTCCCCGTCCTGGTCCCGACACCGCGAGGGCGCCCCGTCGCAATCGTCGTCCACCTCGTCCCCGGCCAAGTGCTCCCCGAAGCCGCACCGCGTACAGTCGTCCTCGTGGCCAACCGGGGTCGCCCTCGGCTCTGCGTCATTGCAGTCAGGGAAGCGCTCGTCTGGGGCGCAACAACCCGACGTGTTGCAGTGCGAAAACCCATCGCCGTCCTGGTCGCACCCCTCTAGCCATCCGCGCAACATCAGCCGCACCTCGCGCCGCTCGCGCAGGTCCGCATCCACGACGCCCCTCGCCACGACCCGTGTCCCATCGCCCCCCAGGGCCACCACGGTGACCGCGCCCGTAAAGCGCGTGCCGACCAGAAGTTTGACCACAAGGGGGTCGCGGGAAAGGTCACGCCCGGCAGTCGCAAACGTGTACTTCGGGAACTGGTCCGGGTCCCGCGGGACCACGTCGCGCCGCCCCTCGACTTCCTGGACGATGAACAGCCGCACCTGGTCCACGCTCAGGCCGGCCTCGGCCTCCACACGCAAGAACAGGGCATCGTAGGTGGTCTTGCCACCGCCGCAGGCCACCAGGGCCGCGACCCAGATGGCCAAACCAACCTGGGCACCTCGGAGTGTCCGTGCAGTGGTCATCGGGCGTCACTCCCTAGCGGGGCTTCCATGCGCGGATTATAGGAGGGCGAGGGCGGCATTGTCCATGTGGGTTGTGCCGCCAACCGGTTATCATCGGGCGAACGCGGCGACGGGGGTCGGGATGGACACGGTGACCCTGGGCGAACCCTTGACGGTCGAGGACGTGGTCCGGGTGGCGCGCGAGGCAGCGCGCGTGGACTTGTCCTCTGATGCGGTGCGGCGGATGCAGTCTGGGCGCGAGGTCGTGGAGCGAAGGCTCGGGGACCTCCGGCCCGCCTACGGGATCAACACGGGGTTTGGCGCGCTCGCGGAGGTGCCTATCCCGCCGGAAGACCTCGACGCGCTCCAGTGGAACCTGGTGCGCAGCCACGCGAGCGGGGTGGGGGAGCCCCTGCCCGCGGAGGTCGTGCGGGCCGCGATGCTCTTGCGCGCCGCGGTCTTCGCCACGGGCCGCTCCGGCGTGAGGCCGGACCTGGCCCGGCTCCTTTGTGCCATGCTCAATGCGGGCGTCCACCCGGTCGTGCCCTCGCGCGGGTCGGTTGGGGCCTCCGGGGACCTGGCCCCCCTGGCCCACATCGCGCTCGCCCTCGTCGGGGAGGGCATGGTCCAGGTGGGTGATGAGGTCCTCCCGGCGACCGAGGGACTCGCTCGGGCCGGACTTCAACCCATCTGCTTGCGAGCCAAGGAAGGCTTGGCCCTCATCAATGGGACCCAGGTGATGACCGGGGTAGGCTGCCTCGCCCTCCTCGACGCGGAACACCTCGCCGTGGCCGCGGACGTGGTGGGGGCGATGACGCTCGAGGCCGTGCGCGGGACCCCGGACGCCTTTGACAAGCGCGTGGTGCAGGCCCGCCCCCACCCTGGGGCCCTGGCGTCCGCGGCGCTCTTGCGGTCGCTGTTGCGCGATAGCGAGGTCCGCGAGTCCCATCGCCACGGGCACGCGAAGGTCCAGGACCCCTATTCCATCCGGTGCATGCCCCAGGTCCACGGGGCCGTGCGGGATGCGCTGGGGTTCGTGCGGCGGGTGCTCGAGGTCGAGGTGGCTAGCGCCACGGACAACCCCCTTGTCTTCGAGGACGGGGCGATCCTCTCCGGGGGCAACTTTCACGGCGAGCCTGTGGCGATGGCCATGGACCTGCTCGCCATCGCGCTTGCAGAGGCGGCCTCCATCTCGGAACGCAGGGTGGAGCATTTGTTGAACCCGGCCCTCTCCGACGGACTGACCCCGTTCCTGGCCTCGCGCTCTGGCCTGACATCTGGCCTTATGATCGCCCAGGTGGCTGCGGCGTCCCTCGTGGCCGAGAACCGCGTGCTCGCCCACCCCGCGAGCGTGGACTCCATCCCGTCCTCCGCGAACCGCGAGGACCACGTGAGCATGGGCATGACCGCGGCCCTCAAGGCGCGCTCCGTGGTGGAAAACACGCGCACCGTGCTCGCCATCGAGGCCCTGTGCGCCGCGGTGGGCCTGGACCAGCGCCTGCCCGCGCGGCCTGGGGTCGGTGTCCGCGCCGCGTACGACTTTTTGCGCGCCCACATCCCGCCCCTTCGGGAGGACCGCCCCCCGGCCCCGGACATCGAGCAGGTCGCCCGGCTGTTGCGCCGCGGAGGGGGCCTTGTGGAGGCGGCGCTCGAAGCGTGCAGGACCGCGCTTCGCGAGGGGATCTAGCGTCTCGGGCCGTCCCCAGCACACAGGGGCTTGGACCAGGCCCCTTCCGAGGGGAGCCCACTGCGCTGCGTGCGGACCTTCCCGTGCTCCTACCTCGCCCGGGAGAGGAGCACCGGCAAGACCTCGCCGGCCTTCCCCTGGAAGAACGAGGTGAATGCATGGAGATTGGCCGGGGGCTCCAGGTTCACGAGGACCCTCGGGACACCCGTGGCCGCCGCGATCTCGACGTAGCCGGCCACGGGGTACACCACGCCGGATGTCCCCACAGCCAGGAAGAGGTCGCAATCCGCGATGGCGAGTCGGGCCTGGCGCTCCATCTCCGGGTCCAGGTACTCCCCGAACCAGACCACGTCGGGCCGCAGCCAGGAGCCACATTGCGGACAGCGGGGAGCCCCATTCTTGTATGATTTTTCGTCATCAAATGGTTGCGTGGGGCATACATCGCTGGAACACCGCGTACGCAAAAGGGAACCGTGGATCGGAAGGACCGCGCGGCTGCCGGCCCTCTGGTGAAGGCCGTCCACGTTCTGGGTCACCAGGAGGAAGCGCCCGCGCGGCAAGAGAAATCGCTCGAGCGCGACGAGGGCTCGGTGCGCCTCGTTGGGCTCGCACTGGAGCACCTGCTCGCGCCTCTCGGAATAGAAGCGCCAGACCAGGTCAGGGTCCGCGCGAAAACCTTGTGGGGTGGCGACTCGCTCGAGGTCGTACTGCTGCCAGATACCCCCCTTGTCGCGGAAGGTCGCGATCCCGGACTCGGCGGAGATGCCGGCGCCGGTGACCACGACCACGCTCCAGTCAGGCTGGATGTCCAGGGGCCTTGGTATCTCGGGTGTCACGGCTGGACCCTCCCAATCGGCGCGGCTATGGTACCATCCCGGCCGACGAATGGGGAGGCACCCATGAAGCGCCTCGAGACAGGCTGGCTCGCGGTGGTCTGGGCGGTATCCTTTGGGCTGGCCGCGCGCGCAGAAGGCAGAGAGGTGAGCATGCACCTGGACGAGGGGACAAGGGAGCGCGTCGTACGCGCCCTAGTGGAGAGGCATGGTGCGGCCCACGAGGGCCGCATCCGGCGTGGGGTCGAGCAGGTCGCGACGTTCTGGCGGGCCGAGGACGGGTCCGCGGAGGATTTCGCCGGCTTCTGCGAGGCGCACTTCTTGGCGGACCCCGGGGCTTTGGATGCGACCTTCGCGCGCTTCGAGCGCGCCTTCGAGGCCCTCGGAGGGCACGAGGTGGCACTGGTCCGAACCCTGCGCGAGCCCTTGGACCTCGACTGGGGACCCAATCTGCCCGTGGACCTTTTGTTCGGGGCACTCAACCCCTTCGACCACCTGTCGGAGGACCTGTTCCGGACGCGGGTGGCCTTTGCCGCCCTGCTCAACTTCCCCCTCATGACCGAGCGCGAGGTCGCGGCCCTCGACAAGCCGCCCACGCGGGACGAGTGGGCGCGCATCCGGCTCGCGCAGGCTTTCGCTCTGCGTATCCCGGGCGAGTTGAAGCAGGAGCAGACCCTCGCCGCAACGATCGCAAACCATTATATTGATGGCTATAATATTCACACCAGTGCACTTCGCCTGCCCAGCGGGGAGCGCCCCTTCCCGGACGGGCCCAAACTGATCAGCCACTGGGGCCTGCGCGACCACATCAAGGCGATGTACGCGGATGCGCGCACGAACCTGGAACGGCAGCGGCTGATCCGCAAGGTCATGGAGCGGATCATCTTTCAGGAGATCCCCGCGGCCGTGATTGACAACCCCAAACTGGAGTGGGACCCGATCTCCAACCAGGTCTTCCAAGACGGCCAGCCCGCGGACGCCTCGCTTCAGGCCCGTGAGGAGGACCGCCGCTACGCGCGCATCCTCGACATCTTCCGGGTGGAGCGCAAGATTGACGCCTTCTCGCCGATGTACCCGACCTTCATCGAGCGCCAGTTCGACCGGGCGCGCGGGATGACCGAGGCCGAAGTCGAGCGCCTGCTCCTCGACGTACTCGAGGACCCGGTGGGGGCCAAGGTCGCCTCGCTGATTCGCAAGCGCCTGGGCCGCCCGCTCGAGCCCCACGACATCTGGTACGACGGCTTCAAGGTGCGCTCAAGCATCCCCGAGGCAGAACTGGACGCCAAGGTGCGAGGGCGTTTTCCCACGCTTGGCGCGTTCCAGGCAGCCTTGCCGGAGGTCCTCCAGCGGCTCGGGTTTGCGCCCGAGACTGCGCGCTACCTCGCGGAGCGCATCGCGGTGGACCCGGCCCGCGGCGCAGGGCACGCCATGGGGGCGGGGATGCGAACGGACCTCGCGCATCTGCGCACGCGCGTCCCTCCCGGTGGCATGGACTACAAGGGCTACAACATCGCCATGCACGAACTCGGCCATACGGTCGAGCAGACCTTCTCGCTCTACAAGGTGGACCACGTCATTTTGAACGGCGTGCCCAATACGGCCTTCACCGAGGCCTTCGCCTTTCTGTTCCAGGAGCGCGACCTCGATGTGCTCGGGCTCGGGCAGGACGATGCGCGCGGGAAGGCCCTGCGCACCCTCGATGTCTTTTGGGCGACACGCGAAATCGCTGGGGTGGCACTCGTGGACATGCGAATGTGGCGCTGGCTCTACGAGCACCCTGACGCGACGCCCGCAGAGCTCCGCGAGGCGGTCGTGCGCATCGCGAGGGACCTGTGGAACCGGTACTACGCGCCGGTCCTGAAGACAGAGAAGGACTCGCCGCTACTCGCGATCTACAGCCACATGGTGGCGTACGCCCTGTACCTTCCGGACTACCCGGTCGGCCACCTGATTCACTACCAGATCGAGCGCTACCTTCATGGGCGTGATTTCGGGCGGGAGGTCGAACGGATGTGCGTGCAGGGCCGTATCTCCCCGGATGCGTGGATGCGGGGGGCCGTGGGCGAGCCCCTGTCCGCGCGACCCTTGCTCGAGGCCGCTGCGGAGGCGGTTCGAACTGTCCGCTGACCCGAGAACGCTTGGATTAGGAGGGGTGACCCATGCGACCCGTGGTGACCGAGACAGATTATCCCTCCATCCCGCGCCTCTCGCGCGGCAAGGTGCGGGACATCTACGACCTCGGAGAGGACCTGCTCATCGTCGTGACGGACCGCATCTCGGCCTTTGACTTCGTTTTGCCAAACGGCATCCCGGACAAGGGCCGGGTCCTGAACCTGTTGAGCGCCTTCTGGCTCGAACGCACCCGCCACATCGTGCCCAATCACTTGCGCGGCGTGGATGTGAGAGACCTGCCCGCGGCCCTTTTGCCCTACGCGAACGAACTGGAAGGGCGATTCATGCTCGCGCGCAAGGCAAAGATGCTGCCGGTCGAGTGCATCGTGCGCGGCTACCTGTCCGGCTCGGGGTACAAGGACTATTTGCGGACAGGGTCCGTGTGCGGGATCGCCTTGCCCGAGGGCCTGCGCGAGAGCGAACGCCTGCCGGAACCTCTCTTCACGCCGTCCACGAAGGCCGAGTCCGGGCACGACCAGAACATCTCCTTCGAGGAGGCTGCGCGGCTCATCGGGAGAGACCTCGCCGCGCACGTGAGGGACGTCTCCATCGCCTTGTACCGCTTCGCAGCGTCCTACGCGCTCGAGCGCGGGATCATCATCGCGGACACCAAGTTCGAGTTCGGGCTTGTGGATGGGGAGTTGACCCTCTGCGACGAGGTCCTGACCCCGGACTCCTCACGCTTCTGGCCCGCGGACCAGTACGAGCCGGGCCGGCCCCAGCCTTCTTTCGACAAGCAGTACGTGCGCGACTATCTCGAGTCCATCGGATGGGCCAAGGAGCCCCCAGTCCCTGTGCTGCCGGACGAGGTGGTCCAGAACACGGCCCGACGCTACCGCGAGGCCTACGAGCGCCTGACCGGAGCGAGCCTGCCGGCATAAGCGCTGCTCCCTTCACGTCCACACCACGTAGTTGCCGAGGAGCACGGTGAGGAGGGTGCCCGCGAACAGGGCCGGGGCAAAGGGGAATGTGCGCGACACCCACACGACCCCGCCCTTGCCCCGATCAATCCACCAGCGGCGCAAGACCTCGACCTGCTCGGGGGAGAGGCCGTCCGGACCCACTGGCCCCATCTTGTGGTCGAGGAGGTCCTGGTCCTCCTTCAGGACCTCGATGGTGCGGCGGGCAAGGACCATGCGGGGCTTCAACTCCCACACGCGGACTGCCCTGAAATCGAAGACGTTCAGGTAGATTCCGTACAAAAGATAGAAGACCATCACCGACCCTGCGACGCCGCTCACGGAGAGGACCGATGCGAGGTCGTGTCCCTGGGTGGGCCAGAGCGCAACGTACACGATGTAGGCGGCGGTCAAAACGGCCACAGGCAGGAGGACCCGGCGGTCGCGCATGGCCCTGACCACAGGGTAGAAGACGAGGAGGAGCACGAGATAGACCAGGGGCTTGATGTCCAGGTGCGTCCATCCCACAAAGACATCCCGGAACAGCCCGCGCAGGGTCTTGATCGCCAAGAACAGAAAGAGCATCCCCACGAACCCCAAGGCCAGTTCCCCCGCGTGCGAGCGAACCCAGGCCGCGGTCTCGCGCGCGACGCGCGCCTCGTCCTCGGTGGGCCGCACGACCTGGCGCACGATGCGCGCGATCATCTCGAGCACCAACAGGGCCATGACCGCGACGAAGGTGTTGAACAGGAGCACGTAGGCGGGGAAGGCCGGGAGGTAGGCGTGCCGGTACGTGGACAGGGGCAGAAGGAGCGCGAGGACCGCGAACATCTTGGCGTCGCCCGCGGCCCACAGCCCAAACCACCACATCAAAAACCCGGCCAGCAGCGCAAGCCCCGCATTGGCCACGACCTTGGCGAGATAGACGAGGTAGGACGGCTGCGGTGCCGGTCCGACCTCCCCGGGTAGGTGCCCGGCCCCGACATCTGGTGGGGACCAGACCGACACCTCCTGCGGGACCTCCCACGGCGCTTGCCTGGGGTGCGCGGTCTCGGCTTGCGCGCTTCCCACAGAATCCGTCCTTGCATCCCCGCCTGCCTTTCGGCTCCATAGCCCGAGTTCCGGGTAGCGCGCCCACTCCGCGCCTCCCCCAAGGGCGTTGATCACAGGCAGGGCCGCGAGCCACGCGATTGCGCACGCCCCCCCTGCCGCGAGCCAGCGGTTGTAGACCTTCCCGCGCAGGGCGTCCGTGACAGCGCCGCCCGCGGCCAGGACCACCGCCGCGGCCTGGGGAACCGCCTCGATGCCCATTCACCGCCCCTGAAGGACCTTCTGCCGCACGGGCTCTGGATCCAGGAACACAGGGTGCAGTTCCGCGGACGAGTAGTGGACATCCATGTCGTACAGGCCCGCGCAGATCGGATCGAACCGGCAGACGCGGCACGCATCGGCCTTGCCGTGCTGGAACAAGGTCTCGCGCACAAACCCCTTTTCGTCCAAAAAGCGGACGATGCGCTCCTCACCCTTGATGATCTTGCGCGTCTCGGTCGAGGCCCAGGCGAAGTCCGCCATGTAGCACAAGGGGACCTTCTCCGCGCGGAAGGTCCGGCCACTCGCGTGCAAAAACGACATGGCCCGAAACAGCGAGACCTCGAACTCCCACAGTTTCGGGATCACGTCCGGGTTCTGCGTGGCCCGGTTCATGCTGGGGTCGAGGTTGTTCCACACGAAGTGGCGCAGGAAGGGGAAACGCTCCACCAAGAAGCGGACCAAGGTGTCGAGTTGTTTCGCGTTGTAATGGTTGATGGTCGTATTGATATCCACGTTGACCCCAAGCCGTCCCAGGTGCTCGAGCGTCTTCAGGATGTTCGCCAGGGAATCCGGGTTGCACGACAAAAACGCCTGCACCTTCGGGTCCGGCGACTGGACTGACACGTGGACGTGGTCGAGCCCTCTGTCCACCAAGGAGCGCAAGAGGTCCAGGTCCGCAAGCCGTTGCCCGTTCGTAATCATTCGCGCGTGAATCCCCTTGCGCCGCGCGTACGCAATGATGTCCCCAAGGCGGGGGTGCAGGGTGGGCTCGCCTCCAGTCAGGATCACCCCATGGTAGCCGCGCGCCACGAAGTCGTCAATCAGGGCCTGGGCCTGCTCGATGCTCAAGGTCGCATCGCGCTCGGGGTTCGAGCAGAAGCGGCACTTTTGGTTGCACAGCCTCGTCACCTGGATATAGCCGAGATTCGCCATCGTCGTCGCCTGGTCATGGGGGTAGAGGAGTCAGCACCCGCAGGCCCCACAGCCTCGCAGTGTTCACGTGCAGTCCGGGACAGGTGGCGTCGTACCGGCACGAGCGACAGCGCAGGCTCTTGACCCGGTACAGACGGCGGATGAAGAACGACACAAAGGGCTCCAGCGCGATCCTCCCATCCGGGCCTCGCACGTCCTCGTCCGGCGGAGGCCAATCGGAGGGTCCTGGCTCCGGCCCCCCGAGGCAGGGCGGAAGCCCGCTCACCACGACCCCGACGCCCTGCACCCGCCGCACATCCGCGAGGTCCGGGGTCACCTCCTTCGCCTCCCGCAACGTCTCGCGCGTGGGGAGCCGCATCGCGACCCCACACAACCCCCAGCGCCCCGCCGCCTCCGTGCATCGTTCCCGCGTCAACTCGGCTCCGCCGTCGCCTCCGTTACCACACCACTCCCCCGCCTGGTATCGTCGAGCCGCCTCGCAGAACGCGCGCAAGAAGCAGTGCGGACAGCGGGGACCCAGGCACTCCGGCAGCGCCCCGGTCGCGAACAACTCCCGGAATGCCTCGCGCTCGCCAAGGACCTCGTCGTAGATCTTGTGCGGGTCCTGGAAGAGGTGCTCTCGCCCCTCCAGGTACTGGATGGGGAGTCGGTTGGTCCAGACGACCACGTCCCGTCCCTCCACGGCCCGCAGGGCCCGCTCCAGTTCGCGTCCCAGGAGGTCGTCGTCCGGGAACAAGAGGTCGCGATTCTCGTCCCACCCGCGCCCGAACGGGACCAGGTGCAAGAGGTCGAACTCTCCGACGCCCAAGGCCATATAGAACTCGAGAATCTCGTGCAGGTACGGTAGGTTGATGCGATTGAGCACCACGTCCACGCTCACGACCACGCCGAGGTTCATCAAACGACGCAATCCGGTCAGGGCCTGGACAAAGGCCCCCTCGTGTCCGACGAGTCGGTCGTGGAGGTCGCTCGTGTGGCCGTGCATCGAGAAGGTCGCCTCACTCAGGCCGTTTTGCACCGCGGTCTCCGCGAACCGCGCGTACCGGAACATCCGCCCGTTCGTGACAGTCTGGATCCAGGTGTAGCCCGCGTCCCTCCCCAGCCGGATAAAGTCCAGGTACCTCGGATGGATCGTGGGTTCGCCCCCGGAGAGGATCAGGCGCTCGGCCCCGGCGCGCCGCCCTTCCATGATGCGCTGTCGGACGACCTCGTCTGGCACCACGCGCCCGTCCTGGGCCCCGGAGTCCAGGCAGAAGAGGCAGCGGTTGTTGCACACCCTGGTCAGGCGCACCCAGTGGCGCTTCTCGTGGACTGCGGCCTCGCGGAAAGCGACTTCACCCTCGTTCATGTCATGGTGCCTGAGAGACCTGCGGGTGCGCACCCTCCAGGGTCGGTCTGGGGATGAACTCGTCCCACCCGAAGTGTTCGGGGTACTCGCGCCAGGGGCCCTCGCAGACCGAATCGAAGGCACACTCGACGCAGCGAGGCCCCTTGGCCTTGCCCTCGACCAGGCGGTGTTGGGTGTAATCCTCGATGGTGATGTGGCCCTCGAAGATCTTGGTACGCGGGATGATGCGCTCGGCCACGTACACCTCGTAGCCCTTCATGAAGCAGTACGGGATGGCCTCGGTCATGACCCGCCGCCCCGCCGCAATCCCGACATCCAGGCCGCGGTGCACGTACGACTCGATCAGGGCGAACCGGGGGACGACGGCCATGAAGTTCTCAGCGGCGGTCCCGAGCGGGTGCACGAAGGCGAACTGGTACTGGTCCACGCCCAGCCCCACGAGGAGCCGCGCGATGTCAGGCAAGTGCCTATAGTTCGACCTCGTGATCACGGTGTTCGTCAAGACAATCTGTCCCAGTTCCTTCAGGTTCCGGATCGCGCGGACCGTCTGCGCAAAGGAGCCCTGCGCGCGGGTGAGGTAGTCGTGCAGTTCCGGGGTGTGACCATGCAGGGCAGGGGAGAACTCGGTGGCCCCTGCCGCGATCAGTTCCTCGCAAATCTTCCGGTAGGCGAGCACGCGCCCGTTGGTCTGAATCTGGATGACCCGGTAACCCAGGTCGCGGGCGTAGCGGACCAGTTCGACAATGTCCTTGCGGATCGTGACCTCTCCACCGGTAAAGACAATGGAATCCGAGTCTTTACGCGCCTCCTCGAGCAGGCGTTTGACCTCCTCTGTTGGCTTGTTGCCGTACAGGTCGCGCTTGTTCCCTTGCACGCAGAACCGGCAGCGGTTGTTGCACATCCAGCCGGTCTTGATGTCCACGCGCTCGGTGTGGGGCTTCTGTGAACTCATTGTCGCGTGCTCCATGGTTGGACTGGCACGAACTCGTCCCATCCGAAGCGGTTCACGTACAGCCGGAACACGCCCCGACACATGCGCACGAACCCGCAGGTCGCGCACTCGGGCCGCTTGAGGCGCACCGCCGAGTCATGCGCGGTCTTGGAGACCTTCGCATAGCGGGTGTGGTCCCCCTGAAGGGCGGATGGCACGAGAAGCCCGTCCTCGGTGAGGTCGTCCGTAAGCCCGGGGCGGACGCGCTCGAACTGGACCGTCGCGTCTGGCTCGAAGTGGAAGTACCGCTCAACGTACCCGCGAACCGAGTCCGGCAGCCGCGTGGTCGTGCAGTAAGGGATATCCAGAAGAAAGACGCGAGCAAGGTCGTGATCGGGGAGCCGTTGAACGACCCGCTCGAACTCCGCGGCCACCTCGGAGTAGCGAGGCATCAGCGTCTCCATCAGCTTGGCCCCTCGCCCCTCGGGCATCATGACGCTGAAGACGTGCTGGTCCACGCCGAACGGCCTCATCACCTCGATGTAGGCTTCCACCTTTCGGAAGTTTCGACGGTTGAGGACGCAATGAGTGTGGACCTTCAAGTGCGGGTGGTCGCGTTTGGCGAGCGCCAGATTCGCCAGCCCCCGCATGGCCTGCTCGAAGGCCCCGCGCGTGCGCACCAGGGCGTCGTGGGTCCGGGCGTCTGGACCGTGAATGGACACGAGCACATGGTTTAGGCCGGCATCGAGCAGGGTCTGAAGGTAAGGCCGGTACGCAAGCCTCCTTCCGTTCGTGATAAGGCCCACCGTCTCGTAGCCCAAATCCCTTGCCATCCTCACGTAGTCCGGGAGCGCGTGGTGCAGCGTCGGCTCCCCGGAGGTGAACATGACCTCTCGGACGTGCGGGTCCAGGGTGAGCATCCGCCGGACATCCTGGGCCGTCTGGCGCGAGAGTCGCTCGAATCGCCCCTCTCGGTCCTCCTCCATGCAGAAGACGCAGTTGTTGTTGCACGTTGCCCCAACGCAGACATGAAGGCGCTCCCCCACGAGGGATTCGCCGGGGAGGGGCATCCGGGTCTTTGCCCCCGCCGGTGCGCCGACCGTGCGTGGCCCTGCGGACCGACGCTCTGGGATGCGGTCACTCACACGAGGTATTCTAGAGACAACCGTCGAAGGCGCAAGCGACCGGGTTGTTTTCCCGCGGCGCATCGCCTACTATCCGTGCAGGTTGTCCCTGAGGCAGCCTCGCGAGGTCCAGCATGGTGCGGCTGTCGAGACGCGGACGCGAGATGCCCGCGTCCCCCATCCGGCGTCTCGCCTCCCTCGCAGACGAGGCCAGGCGGCGCGGGGTGCGGGTCTATCACCTCAACATCGGCCAGCCCGACATCCCGACGCCGCCGGAGATGCTCGAGGCGATCCGCTCCTTCCAAGACCCGGTCCTGGCCTACGGGCCGTCGGGTGGGCTCCCGGAGGTCCGGGCCGCGATGGCCGACTACCTGTGCGGCCTGGGCACGCCCGTCGCACCCTCGCAGGTCCTGGTGACCCATGGCGGAAGCGAGGCCGTCCTGTTCGCCTTGTTCGCCGTGTGCGACCCGGGGGACGAGGTCGTCGTCTTCGAACCTTTTTACACGAACTACGCGGGGTTCGCACGGATGGCGGGCGTCACCCTGCGTCCGCTCCGCACGCGTCCAGAGGAGGCCTACCACCCGCCGCCGGCCGAAGAGGTCGAGCGCGCCCTGACGCCCCGCACGAGGGCAATCTTGTATTGCTCACCCGCCAACCCGACCGGGGCCGTCTTGCGCGCGGACGAGGTGCGCGCCCTCGTGGACCTCGCGCTTCGGAGGGACCTGTTCCTGATCGCGGACGAGGTGTACCGCGAGTTCGTGTACGACGGGGCGCGTCATGCAGGGGTCCTGGAGGCGGCCGCGGACCTTGGGGCCCTGGACCGCGTGATCCTGGTGGACAGCATCTCGAAGCGGTTCTCCGCGTGCGGGGCGCGCATCGGATTCTTAGTCTCGCACAACGAGGACATCCTGGGCGCCTGCCTGCGCTTCGGACAGGCCCGGCTGTGTCCTCCGACCGTGGACCAGTACGCGGCGGCAGCGGGGTACCGCGTGGTCTCGCGCTACGTCCCGCCGATGATCGAGGAATACTGGCGGCGCCGGGACCTGGTGATGGAGGCCCTTGCGCGCATCCCGGGTGCCTCGTGCGCTCGGCCGGAGGGCGCCTTCTACGTGATGCCGAGGCTTCCGGTGGACGACGCGGACGCATTTGCGTCGTTTTTGCTTGAGGAGTTCCAACACGAGGGCCGCACGGTCATGGTCGCGCCAGGAGATGGGTTCTACGCCACGCCGGGGGCGGGCCGCGACGAGGTACGCATCGCCTACGTCCTGAATGAAGAAGACCTTACGGTCGCGATGGACCTTCTCCAAATGGGGCTCGAAGCGTACCGCGCAGCAAGGGGGATCGCGTGAGTGGAGGTGCGCGATGATGCATGCAGGTTGCCGTCTATTGTCCCCTTCGTCGCAGGCCGGATGGCTGGTCGTCGTCGGGGCCCTGGCCCTGGTCTCCTCGGCCAGGGCCGAGGACTTGCCGTTTGTGTTCCAGAGCGTGCCGCAGGCAGAGGCCCCGGGAAGTGCGTTCGGCGGATATGCGGTCAGTTACGGGCGTAGGGCCACGCCCCCCCTGGCCCCGGACGGGGTCGAGCACGCGTGGTTCGCGGGCTTTCACGCGCTCGCAAGCCTGTCCGCGAGGCTGTCCGCTACACTCGCCACGCGGGAGCGCCTGGCCGGACACGCCTGGCGGCTCGGGGCCGAGGTCCGCCAGGTCCTTCTGGGCCGCGACCGCTTCGGGGTGGACCTCGGGGTCAGCGCAGGGTACTTGCGGGAAATGGACCGGGCCCACCTGGTGGCGGGGTCGGTTCAGGCCGCGGGGGCGGTTGGACCGGTCGAGGTGGCAGGTACCCTGTACCTCGAGAAGGCCTTCGCCCCAGGACGGGATGCGGTGGACGTGATTGTCACCGCAGGGGCGGCCTACCCGGTGGCCTCCTTTGTGCTCGTCGGGGTCGAGTACCAGGGCCAAGACCTCGAGGACCTGTGGGAGCGCGAAGAGGCCGAGGGCGGGGCGCGTCATCTCCTCGGGCCGAGCGCCACCTTTGCACTGCTGGACAGACGGGTCGCGGCAGGCGTCGGCGTGGCCGCTGGCCTCAACCGCAACAGCCCCGACGTCGTCGTCCGCTCGACCTTGCTCCTCAACTTCTGACCGCTTCAGCGTGGCGTGTTCAGGCGAGTGGACTCTCATCGAAAGGTAGGACCGTCTGGACCCACTTCCACCCGGATGACTGCGCCCTCGCGGAAGCGCCCTTCCAGCATCGCCTGGGCCAGCGGGTTCAACAGCCGCTTCTCGATGACGCGGCGCAGGGGGCGCGCGCCATAGACAGGGTCGTAGCCCTCGCGCGCGAGCCACGCGCGCGCCTCTTCGGTCAGTACAAGGGTCAGCCCCCGCTCCTGAAGCCGCCTCTTCACGCGCTCCATCTGGATGTCCACGATCCGCTCGAGGTCCTCTCGGGTCAAACTGTTGAAGATGACAATGTCGTCGAGGCGGTTCAGGAACTCCGGGCGGAAGGCTGCCTTGAGCTCCGTCATGACCCGCTCGCGGACCTCCCGCTGCTCGGCCTCGCTCAAGACCCCTCGCTCGGCGGCCTCGCGGATATGGTGGCCTCCGATGTTCGAAGTCATCACGATCAGCGCGTTCTTGAAGTCCACGGTGCGGCCGAGTCCGTCCGTGAGTCTGCCATCGTCCAGGACCTGCAACAAGACGTTGAACACATCCGGGTGCGCCTTTTCCACCTCGTCGAGCAGGACCACACTGTATGGCCGGCGGCGCACGGCCTCGGTCAACTGCCCGCCCTCCTCGTGGCCCACGTAGCCGGGTGGGGCCCCGATTAGGCGCGCGACCGAGTGCTTCTCCATATACTCGCTCATGTCGAGGCGGACCATGGCCTCGGGGTCATCGAAGAGGAACTCCGCGAGGGCCCGCACCAACTCGGTCTTGCCCACGCCCGTCGGGCCGAGGAACAAGAAAGACCCAATGGGCCGCGCCGCGTCCGCGAGCCCGGTCCTCGAGCGCCGCACCGCATTCGCGACTGCTGAGATCGCCTCGTCCTGATGGACGACCCTCGCCCGCAGCCTCTCCTCCATCGCGAGCAGTTTTCGTTGTTCGCCCTCCAGCATTCGCGAGACCGGGATCCCGGTCCACGAGGACACGACCCTGGCCACGTCCTCCTCGTCCACCTCCTCCTTGAGCATCCGGCGGTCCTTCTGCACGCTGGCCAACTCCCCGCCCAACCGCTCGATCTCGCGTTGCAACTCCGGGATGCGCCCGTACTTGAGCCGCGCGGCTGTCTCCCAGTCACCGCGCCTCTCCGCCACCTCTTGCTCGTGGCGCGCCCGCTCCATCTCCTCCTTGCGCTCGCGGATTTTGGCCAGGAGTTCCTTCTCGCGCTGCCAGTGCGCGCGCAGGGACGCAGCGCTTTCTCGTAAATTCGCGATCTCCGCCTCCACGGCTTGCAGGCGCTCCTTCGCCCCCTCGCCCTCCTCGCGCGACAAGGCCTGGCGCTCGATCTCCAGTTGCGCGATGCGTCGCTCCACGTCGTCCACCTCGGAGGGGACCGAGTCAATCTCCATGCGCAGGCGGCTCGCTGCCTCGTCAATCAAGTCAATGGCCTTGTCCGGCAGGTGTCGGTCCGTGATGTAGCGCTTGGACAGGGTTGCTGCCGCAACCAGGGCCGCATCGCGAATGCGTACCCCGTGGTGGATCGATCGGCGCTCGCGCAGCCCGCGCAGGATCGAGATGGTGTCCTCGACCGTGGGCTCGCCCACAAAGACAGGCTGGAACCGGCGTTCCAAGGCCGCATCCTTCTCGATGTGTTTGCGGTACTCCTTCAGCGTGGTCGCGCCCACGCAGTGCAGGACCCCACGCGCGAGCGCCGGCTTGAGCATGTTGGAGGCGTCCATGGCCCCCTCGGCGGCCCCGGCCCCGACCAGGGTGTGCAGCTCGTCAATGAACAGGATCACCTCGCCCTCGGCCCGCTCGATCTCCTTGAGTATCGCCTTCAGGCGGTCCTCGAACTCCCCCCGATACTTGGTGCCGGCCACGAGGGAGCCTAGGTCCAACGCGAGCAGGCGCTTGTCCTTCAGGGTCTCGGGCACGTCACCCCGGGCGATGCGTTGGGCAAGCCCTTCCACGATGGCGGTCTTGCCCACGCCGGCCTCCCCGATCAGGACCGGGTTGTTCTTCTGGCGGCGCGACAGGACCTGGATCACGCGGCGGATCTCCTCGTCCCGGCCAATCACAGGGTCGAGTCTCCCCTGGCGCGCCCGGGCCGTGAGGTCCACCGCGTACTTCTCGAGCACGCGGTAGCGATCCTCGGCCTCCGGGTCCGTGACGCGCACCCCACCGCGGACATCCTTGAGTGCTAGCAAGAACCGGTCGCGCTGGACCCCGGCACTCGCAAGGGCGTCCGCCAGCGGAGTTCCTTTCTCTTTCAGCGCTGCCAAGAACAGGTGCTCGCTCCCCACGTAGTCGTCCCGGAAGGCCCTGGCCTCCTTCTCGGCCTCTGGGAACAGCGTGGCCAGGCGGCGTCCGATGACGACCTCTCCCCCCTGCACTTGGGGGTAGCGGTCCACAAGGCGCTCCACGGCGCGATCGAGGGCCTCCGGTGCCACTTCCATGCGACGAAGCACATTCGGGACCACGCCCTCCGGGTCCGCAAGCAGGGCACGGACCAGGTGCTCGACTTCGACCTCAGGGTGGCCGCGCTCGCGGGCCATGTGCACCGCGCTTTGGATCGCCTCGCGTGCCCGAGTGGTGTAGTTATCGAATTTCATTTGTGATACCTTTATGTTTGTGCTGCCTGGGGGTCGCCTCGTGCGACCCGTCTGGCGGAAACATGGGATTGTGATGGCGAAAGGTCAAGTGCGCTTGCTCGGACGAGCGGCGGACCGTCGCTGGGCCCTGGCGTGTCATTTGGTCGTCCTCGCCGCGGTGACCTTGGCTGCGCTCGTGGGTTGCGGGAGAGGTCCAGCAGATGTCCGCGGGGAGGCCGTGGATTTTGACCAGTCAGGGATCCAAGAGGGGGTTTTTCTGGACGACTCGCGGGCCGACGACCAGGCCGGTTCCCTGGACGTGGGCCACTGGCCCGACGAGGCAGAGCCGGACCGCGCGCTTGACCTACCCGGGGGACCCGACTGCGTTGAGCCACGCGACCTCGTGGAGTCGTCCCTGGAGTTGTCCCTTGGCGAAGAGGTGCTCGACAGGGGGGGCCATCAAGACGATTTGGAGGTCTTCGAGTCGTGGGCCCTGGAGGTCGCGCCAGACCCCGATGCCTTGCCGGACGGTCCTGAAGATGCTGACCACGAAGATGTCCTGGAAGGGCTCGACCATGCCGACTCGACGGGCCCACCGGATGTCCCGGCCCAAAGCGATGCCGCCCAGGATCCCGGACCCCCCCCGCTTCCCTTTCCCTGTTGGTCCGATTCCTTCGAGGACGCCGCTTGGGAGCCCACGGGTCTGTGGCACCGCGTCCACGCCAGTCAAGACATCGTGAACGTCTGGGCCTTGCCTCCGTTTGACTTTGTGGTCCTCGCGGGTCCGCCCACCCTCACCAAACCAAAGGACGGCCAGTACGCGTTCTGGTACGGGCGGGACGAGGACGGCTCCTACCTGGACGTCCCGGACGAGAGCCAGGTCGCAGGGGGCGGGACCTCCGTGTCACCCCACGGGGGCTTCCTGCAATCCCCGTGGATTGACCTCTCCGGCATGGACTCTGCCACTCTCACCTTCTGGTCCTGGTGGGAGATCGAGAGCAAGCACCCCGTCGCTTACGACCTATCCTCGGTGGAGGCCTCGGCAGACGGCGAGACCTGGGTCGAGGTGGCCCGGCTCAACCCCTCCTCTGTGCCCCCGGCCGCGAATCCGGTCCTGCCCTACACGGTGAACGGGGTCGGCATGCCGCCGTCCTGGCACCGGACCGCAGTGACGCTCGACGCCTTTGCGGGTGGCCCGGTCCGCATCCGGTTCGCCTTCCGCACCGGAGACGTCTTCTACAACGCCTTCCGGGGCTGGGTCGTGGATGAGGTCTCCATCCTGTGTGTCCCCAAGAGGGGCCCGAGGCTGCGGCGTGGTGGTCAAGCCAAGCCCCCCACGAAGTGTCGCCGTTTCCCTCGCGACCGACAAAGTGGACCTCGCGCGCCAGATATGTTAGACAAGGTACCCGATGCGTGACCATGGCACCATCCGGGCCTCGCGCTCGCGGATGATGGCTGCGGCACTGGCCGCCCTCCTGCTGGCCGAGGCGCCGCTTGCGCTGGCCCAGGCACAAGACGGGGAGGCGGTGTGCCGTCCGAAGAGCATTGTGGTCGTGAGGGCCGGTTCGGCCTCGCGGAATGCCGCGGAGTTCGAGCACCTGCTCCGCTCGGCCCTGGCGAGGCACGCGTGCCTTCGCAACTTGGATGTGGTGGACTTCCTCGAGGCCGGGATGGGCCTGGGCCTCCAGCGGCTCGAAACCGCGCGGGAGGAGGCGGACGTGGGGACACGGGAGTTCCTCTCGATGAGGCTCCGCGAGGCCCGGGCACACCTTGCAGAGGCGGTTGCCGGCTACACGGACGGGTTCGCGTACTTGACGTACGAGGGGCCGCTCGTGGAGGCCCTCATGTACCTGGGGGCCTGCGAGGCCGCCCTCTCGGACAACGATGCGGCGGTGCGAGCGTTTCGGGCCGCGTTGGTCCTCAAGCCGGACGTGGATCCGGCCGACTACTCGACCCTGCCGGAGGTGGCCCAGGCGTTCGAGAAGGCCCGGGCCGGGGTGGGCGGGGTGGGGGCCCTGATGGTGGATTCGAACCCGCAGGGCGTGGAGGTCCTGCTGGACGGCAGGCGCTTTCTGGGGGTGACGCCCCTTGATGTGCCCGAGGTCCCCGCAGGGCCGCACTTCGTGGTTTTGCGAAGGACCGGATACGTCCGCAAGACGGTTCTGGTGGACGTGCCTGCAGGCGGGACGGCCTCTGTCTCGGCGGACGAGGGGGCGCTCGACGAGGCCCGCCGCAAGCCCCTCTACGACGTGGTGCTGCGCAAACTCGCCTCGCCCGGTTTGGGGGAGGCGGCAGCCATCGAGGACATCAAGGCGCTTTTTTTGTCGGACCTCGCGCTCGTGGTGCGCGTGGACGAGTCTCCCCAGGGGATGGCCGTCCGGGCCTCCCTGTGGGACCTCGCCACCATGCAGAAGGTCTTCGAGGGGGCGGAGCCTCGCGAAGGCAGGGTCTCGGTGCTCGGTGCTGGGGCCGCCGAGGCCCTGGCGAACGCCACCGTGGCCGCCATTGAGGAGCGGGCCGAGGTCCGGGAATCCGGCGCGGCGACGTATCAGGCGCAACCGTCTGGGGCGATCTGGTCGCGATGGTGGTTCTGGACCGCAGTGGGGGTGGTGGCGCTCGGCGGAGCCACGGCCGCGATCCTCCTGACGCGGCCCAAGGAGAGGGCGCCGGGGCTGCCCCGCGACGGCAATGGCGCGGTGATCATCCGCTTCTAGACGGGACGGGAACGGAAGATGCGGTTCAAGAGGATGACCCTGATTGGGGCTTTGGTCACCCTGGCTCCGGAGGCGGTCTTGGCCCAGGTGGAGGCCGTGGACCTGTTCCGGACCGGGGCACAGCAACTCGCGAGCGGCCAGGTGGACCAGGCCATCCAGTCGTTCGAGAAGGGGGTGGCCCTGAAACCAGACGCCAAGGAGGGCTGGTACAACCTGGGCATCGCGTACGGGCGGAAACGCCTCTTCCAGAAGGAGGCCGAGGCGTACCAGAAGGCGCTGGAACTCGACCCGAACTACGTGAACGCCCTTCACAACCTGGGGCTTGCCCTGCGCGACCTCGGTCAGCGGGAGCGGGCAGCCGAGGTCCTCGAGAAGGCAGCGACGTTGGACCCGAGCGCGTTCGACGCCTGGAACAATCTTGGGGTCGTGCGGATGGAGATGGACAACCTGGAAGGCGCCATTGCCGCTTTTCGCAGGGCCGCCGAGGCGAACCAGACCACTGCGGACCCGTGGTTCAACATGGCCGTCGCGTTTCTCAAGGCCGCGGAGAAGGAGACATCTACCAAGAAGCAGGAGCCCTGGCTTCGGGAGGCGGTGAGGGCCTGCGACGAGGCCCTGGCGCGAAACCCCAAGCACTACCGTGCGGCTTATAACAAGGGGATCGCGTTGCATCGGCTGGGAGACCGGGACGCCGAGGTTGCGGCCTACCGCGCGGCACTCGCGGTGAGACCCGACTACCGGGAGGCCCTGTTCAACCTCGGGGTCGCCCTGAGCGCGCAGCGCCGGAACGACGAGGCCGTGAAGGTCTTTGAGGATTACGTCCGTGCGGCCTCGGGCGACCCGAACGAGCGTCCCTTCGTGGAGGCCGCCCGCAAGGAGATCGAGCGGTTGAAGAACCCGTGACGCGGCCTGGAGCGCGGCTGTGGAGGGCGAGGTGTCGCGGGATAGATGACAAAGCCGCGAGGTGATAAATTTCTCCTTTGTCCGAATGCCACAAGGCCGGGGGGTGGACCATGACGCGCAAACGGGCGATGGGCTGGATTGCGATGAAGGCGATCCTGGCAGGGCTTGCGTGGGGATGCGGCGGGGGCGGGGGACCGACCACCCCTGACGTGGGGGATACCTCGACGGTGGATGCCGTGGACGTGCCGGGAGACGACGCAGTGGCGTCTCCGGACGCGCCGGACAGCCTGCCGGACCCGCCTCTGCCGGAGACCGTAGACGCGCGCGACACCGCGGAAGTGCCGTTCTTTTGCAAGACGGACGAGGACTGCCAGGACCACGTGGTCGGGCAATGCCAGAAGCCGAAGTGCAACACGGCCACGGGCGAGTGCGGGTTCGAGTGGGTGACGACCTGCGCCCTGGACATGCTCTTCCTGTCCGAGGGCTTCGAGGACGGGATGCCCGAAGGCTGGATTGTGGACGACACGCAGCCGAATGACTTCGTCACCTGGGTGGTAGACGACCACCGCAAGGCGTTTGGGGACCACGCCCTGTACCTGGGCAACCCGAAGTGCCACACCTACTACAACGGGGAACTCGGCGCGAACTGCAAGCCCGTGGAGGGGGGGGCTCCAGCGGGCCTGGTCCGAGTCTCTATCACGACGCCGCCGATCTCGATCCCGCCTACCGAAGGGACTAAGGTGCTCACGTTCTATCTGTGGATCGACTCGGAACCGATGATCCCGGCGCTACCGGACCAGCCGGACCAGTTCCGGGTCACCGGGCTCGTGGGCGAGGACACGACGATGCTCTTCAGTTCGGTGGACATCGGGAAGACCACGAACGGGCAGTTTTTGTTCGTGGCCGCGAACTTAAACCAGTTCACGGGGAAGGAGGTCCGGCTGCGCTTCACGTTCGACACCCTGGATGGGACGAACAACTTCTACGAGGGCGTCTATCTCGACGATGTCCGCGTCTTCTCCATCGCTGCGCCCCGGTCGTGCCAGGAGGGGGATTCATGCGAGGATGACGGCAATGTCTGCACGGACGACGCATGCGCGGTGTTCGCGAATACGGCGCCGAACGGGTACTGCGCGTACCCCTTGATCCCGACCTGCGTCAAGCCAGAATGCACGGTGGCGACAGTGGCCACGGACTGCCCGGACGCGGGGGAGTGCGAGCAGGCGAAGTGCGTGGATGGGCTCTGCGTGTACGAGACCCTGCCCGATTGCTGCAAGACCGAGACCCTCTTCTGGGCTGACTTCGATGACGGCTCGCTTCAGGGGTTCCAGGTGTACTCGTACCAGGGGCAGGCCAAGGTGAAGTGGCAGGTCTCCACGGCGCGCAAGACCTCGGGTGGATATTCGCTGTACTACGGGGACACGGTGGCCAAGACCTACGACACGCCGGGCACCTTCAACTTCGGAGAGGCCACGAGCCCGGCCCTGACCTTGCCGCCGGGCGGTTTCGTGTTCCTGTCGTTCAACCTCTTCCTGTCCACGGAGTTCGACGAGACAGTGCCCGAAGAGTACTACAACCCCCTCGGGATTGACTTCTTCGAGGTCATCGTCGTGGAGGACCTGGGCAACCCGTCCAAGGAGAAGAGGACCACAGTCTGGTCCTCCCACAACGTCCTCGGCACGACGAACGGGGTGTTCGTCCCTGTGGGCGTGGACCTGTCCGACTTTGCCGGGAAAATGGTGTGGTTGCGGTTCAAGTTCGATACGTCTGACGAGGTGGACAATCAGCACGAGGGCGTGTACGTGGACGACGTCAACGTCACGTGGTCCACGGCGGCCGAGGGGTGCCCGCCGCGCAAGAACTGCATGGCTGCCCACGACTGCGGGGTGGACGGGGTGTGCCGCGTCGGGGATTGCGTGGACAATGTGTGCGAGGTGCAGCAGGTCGGCCAACCCCCCGAGTGCTGCGCCACCCAGCAGGACTGCGATGACGGCGACCCGTGCACTGCGGATGGGTGCCTCTCGCACCAGTGCGTCAACGAGTTCGTCGAGGGGCCAGGGTGCTGTCAGCCCGAGACGGTCAAGGTCTGGGACTTCGACGCGGTCCCGCTCGAAGGGTTCCAGGTGGTGGACGACGGGACCCAAGTGAAGTGGCAGTCCACGACCGCCATGTTCCACTCTCCACCGAACGCCCTGTACTTCGGCAACGGAACGAACTTTGACAACGGCGGGGTCGCCAAGGGCAGTGCCTTGTCCCCGTCCGTGGCCTTGCCCAACCTTCCGCCAGAGGGGAAACTGCACCTTTCTTTCTTCCTCTACCTGGACGTGGACAAGAACCCGCTGTTCGACAAGTTCACGGTCGAGGTGGTGGACCCCGAAACACTCACAGCCACGACCGTGTTCACCAAGAAAGACAATGTCCCGGAGGTCGTGTACGCGACGTGGTTCGAAGCGAGCGCGATTGACCTGTCCGCCTTCCAAGGGAAGACCATCAAGATTCGGTTTAGTTTCGATTCCGTAGACCACGTCCTCAACGATGGCTTCGGGGTGGTGGTGGACGACATTACGATCCAAAAGGTGTGTCTGGTCCCTTGACTTCCGAGGCGATGGTCCACTATCCTCGTGGGCAACGCTCAGGCGGGTGGCTTGGCTTTTCGGAGACCTCACGATGACAAGACGGTCGGTCTTTTGTTCGGCATGGCTCTTCGCCCTTGTGGGGTGCGACCACGGTCCTGCGACCCCGGCTGCGCCCGGGGAAGAGACGGGGGGCGGCACGCTTTCCTTCGTGGTGTCGGCCCAGCAGTCTTGCGCGGGAGGGGCCCACAACCCCTTCGATGAGATCAAAAGGGTTGTCCTCCAGGTGACGAAGCCAGACGACGACCTCGCGGTCGTCGCGTCCAAGGAGTTCGCGCTGGACCCGGGCACGACCTCGGTCTCCCTGACGGTGCCGGTCGGCAACGACTACACCGTCACCCTCCAGGGCTTCGGGGCCTACGATGGAGATACGCCATCCTGGTACGCCCGTCGGCGGGGCGTGGACGTGCAGCAAGGGAGCGACAATCCACCGGTCGAGATGGTCCTGACCCGGTACAAGAAGTTCACCTGCATCACCCCCCAGGCGAACCTCACGGAGCGCATGTTCCCCACAGTGGTGGCCCTGAACGATGGGCGGGTGCTGATCGCTGGGGGGTTCCAGCGCGCGACCCCGACCGGCGCAGGAAGCGATAAGTACGTGCTGGATGCGCCATCCACGCTCGCCTTCGTGTACGACAGCCGCAGGGGGACCTTGGTCCAGGCCGCGACCCCCATGAACCAGGGGCGTGCCGCCGCAGGTGGGGTCTTCGTGCCGCTCGAAGACGGCAAAATCCTGCTGTTCGGGGGGGCCTCGAAGATGACCATCAAGGTGCGGGGCGATTTCGAGATGTTCGTGGACCCGGCGGACGCGCTCGCGACCTATGAGGTCTTCGATGTGAAGACCCTGTCGTTCGAGGCGATCCCCGAGGGCGAGGGCAGCAAAATGAGCCTGGCCCGAGTCTGGCCAGTGGCGCTGCTTCTTCAGGAGAACGCGGTCCTGGTCGCGGGATCCGGCGCATGGCCGGGGTCTGGCGGGGGCGGCGTGGATGGACGCGCGACGGACCTGTGGCTCCCCACGACGGGCATCGCCCAGGGCGGCGGTGGCATCATGAACGCCGAGCACTTTGCCCCGGCGGTCGCGCCACTCGACACCGTGAACGGCCGGGTGCGGGCCGTCTTCTTCGGCGGGACCACGGACGGGCAGTCCGTGGTGGAGGTCTATGCCGAGCCATCGTCCAAGGAGGTCGGGGGCTCGTTTGCGCGTCTGGGCAAGGGAGGCGTCGCGAAACTGCCATTCCTCGCGAGCCTCGTCCCGCTTTCGGAGCCAAGCGCCGAGGGTGATTTGCGGTTTTTGGCGGTGGGTGGTGTGTTCGGCGAGAAGGTCCAGGACGCTTATCGCTTCGCCGTGGGCACAACCGCCTACGTTCTGACGCTGAGCCGTGCCGGAAACCTCGTGGCTTTGAAGTCCACCCAGGCCGTGGAGACTCCCTGCGCGAAACGCTTCTTCCATGCAGCGGCCGGCGCCGTGCGACCAGGGCGCGTCACTTTGCTCGGCGGGTTCACCGCCGCGGCGCAGGACCCGGGCGGGTTGACCTGTTTCTTCGACGTGACCCGCTACGACACGGCCCAGACCACCGGGGCCCCGCTGGACGGGGCGTTCTGGCAGCCCGCCGCCGGGGAGGAGGTCTTCCCGGACCGGGCCGGACATGGAGCGGTCGGGCTTGAGGACGACACCGTGCTGGTCGTGGGAGGGATGGAGACCGGGGCAGGGACGCTCAACGGTGACCGTCCCGCCCTGCTCGAGGTCTATGCGCCCCACACGATCCAGCTCGCACCGTGACGCATGGTCGGGACGTACGAGTCGCAAACGAAGGAGGACTCGATGAGGCCTTCCCTGAAGCGCAAGAAGTGGTTTCCGGGCGTGTGCGTCGCGCTCGTCGCGGCCCTGTTGGGGGGCGATCTCGCGTGGTCGTCCCAGGCCCTCGCGCAGGAGGCGGGCGTATCGAGGCGCCTGGCCTTGTTTGTGGTGCCCAAGAGGAAGTCCGACGAGACGGCGGCCCTCCTCTTGAAGGGGCTGTTCCGCACGCTTGCGGACCGGTTGCAAGCCGCGGGTATTGAGCGCGCGGCGACCTCGCCGGTGGAGGACCCCGAGGCGCTCACCTTGGCGCGCACCCGCGTCGAGGATGGTCGCAAGGCCCTGAACGCGAACCGCTGGGCCGAGGCGCTCCAGGCGTTCACCGAGGCCGAGCAGGCAGTGTCGAGGGTTCTCGGGGTTGCGGACCGCGCCCTGGTGGCACGGGTCTTCAAGGGGCTGGGGGTGGCCTTGGCCGGGCTCAACCGCCCCGAGGAGGCGCGGCGGGCTATGCATCGTTCGCTCGCGGTCTATCCAAACCAGGACGCTGCCTCGTACGCGTACTCATTGGAGGCCCGCAATCTCTTCTCGCAGGTCATGCGGGAGGTCCAGGACCTCCCCAATGGTGCGCTCGTGGTCTCGACGAACCCCGCGGGAGCGGAGGTGTATGTGGACTACGAGTTCCGGGGGTTCAGTCCGGTGCGCGTGGCGGGTCTGACGGCCGGAGACCACCTGGTGACGGCCTACCTGGAAGGGTACGAGGCGTACGGCGCATTCGCGACCGTCAAGGGGGGAGCGGACGACCGAGCGGACGTGGAGTTGAAGGCCGCCGCGGTAGCAGCGGGGATCCGGGCCAACATCGAGGTGGCCGTGCGGGCCCTCGACAAAGGACGCCCGGTAGACGATGCCGCTGCGGGCCTAGCAGCGAGCGCCGGCGCGACCGATGTTGTGTTCCTGCGGGTGGCCCAGGCAGGGGGGGCGTTCGCTCTGTCCGGGTTTCACCGGGGAGCGGGAGGGGTCAAGCCGATCCAGGCGACGCTCGCCCGGGACGCGACCCTCGTGCAGTCGGCCCAGGCCCTCCTTCAAGAGGCAGTCGGCACAGAAGTCCCGCCGGAGGCGGTCCTGGCCCCGCTCGACGCGCCCGCGGTCGCCATGCCGGGCCCGACGGGAGAGGTGAGCGTGCCCGGCGAAGGCGAGGAGTACATCATTGACCCGAACGCCCCGATCTTCAAGGACACGGCAAAGAAGCCCGAGGAGCCCGGAGTCCTGACCAAGTGGTGGTTCTGGACGGCCGTGGGCGCCGCGGTGGGTGGGGCCACGGCGCTCGGCGTGGTGCTGGGGCGCCGCTCCGGCGAGGCCGCGACCCCGGAAGGGAAGATCGAGATCCGCCTCCACAAGGTACCCTAGGCGGTTCACCGCCTCCTGTCTGGTTCACTGGGACCCAGGTACCCCGGTCGCGCTCATGACCCCCTGGGAATCCGCCGGTAGTCCTCGAGGAACTTCCGGATGCCTGCGTCCGTCAGGGGATGCTCGAAGAGTTTCAGCACGACGCCGAAGGGGATGGTCGCCACATCCGCGCCGAGGAGTGCCGCGCGGAGCACATGCATCGGGTGGCGAATGGAGGCGACGATCACCTCGGTGTCGAAATCGTATTGGTCATAGATAGTCAGGATTTGCTCGATGAGGGCCATGCCCTCCGTAGAGACGTCGTCGAGGCGGCCGATGAAGGGGCTCACGTAGGTGGCGCCCGCCTTGGCGGCCAGTAGCGCCTGGGTCGCGCTAAAGACGAGCGTGACGTTGGTGCGGATCCCGGCCTCACAACAGCGCCGTACCGCAAGGAGCCCCGCGGGGGTCATGGGGATCTTCACCACGACCTTCTCGGGGTTCAGGGCGGCGAGGTGGCGCGCCTCCTCGAACATCCCGTCCGCGTCCTCCGAGACGGCCTCGAGGCTGACGGGGCCAGGGACCACGGCGAGCAAGTCGCGGATGACCTTGTCGTAAGGGCGGCCGGTCTGCGCGACCAGGGTGGGGTTTGTCGTCACGCCGTCGCAGACGCCCATGGCGACGGCCTGCTGCACTTCTTCAATCTTCGCGCTGTCAATGAAGAACTTCACGGGTCGGACCTCCCTGTTCTCGAGTCGGATGGACGGCGCCCACCCTCGTGGCGCGATTCTATGCTAGGACCCGGTGCCTTGACAATCCTCGGGGCGGCAAAGAGAATCGAGTGTGGCTGGTTGGAGAGTCCGTCCAGGAGACGAGATGTCCCAGGGAGCGCCGCAATCCTCGGGCAGACCTCGGCAGTTCGGAAAGTACCTGCTTCTCGAGAAGATCGGCTCTGGCGGGATGGCCGAGATCTTCAAGGCCGTGGTCCGCGGGGCCGAGGATTTCCGGAAGGTCCTGGTGGTCAAGCGCATCCTCCTGCCGTACTCCAGGGACCCGTCCTTCGTGAAGATGTTCGTGGACGAAGCAAAGATCACGGCGCCCTTGCAGCACGCAAACGTGGTGACCATCCACGAGTTCGACGAGGTGGACGGGCAGTACTACCTGGCGATGGAGTACGTGCACGGACGCGACCTCCAGCAGGTCATGGCCCGCGCCAACCGGCTTTCCAGGCAGATCCCCACGTCCATCGCGCTGTACGTGGTGGGGGAGGTCTGCAAGGCCCTGTGGTACGCCTATAACGCGCGCGACCCTTACGGGAACCCGCTGCGCATCATCCATCGGGACGTGTCGCCCAGCAACATCCTCATCTCGTACGACGGCGAGGTCAAGGTGACGGACTTCGGGGTGGCCAGGGCCGCCACCTCGCGGGAGCATGGGGGGGCCGGGGTGCTCAAGGGGAAACTCGGGTACATGTCCCCCGAGCAGGTGCTCGGACGGGACGTGGACCACCGGTCGGACCTGTTCTCGCTCGGCATCATCCTGTTCGAGTGCCTGACGCTCAAGCGCCTGTTCCTGGGGCGGACCGACCTTCAGACCCTGATCAACATCCGCGACGCGGATGTGGAGCGAAGGCTGGCCCGCCACCCGGAGATCCCGGCGGCGGTTCAGGGAATCCTGCGCAAGGCCCTCGCTCGGGAACCGGAGCGTCGTTACATGAATGCCCAGGCCTTCCTGGCCGACATTCAGGACTATTTGTTCAGCACGGGCCAACGCGTGGGGTCCGACTCGGTGTCCGCGCTAATGCACGACCTGTTCCCCGAGGAGGCCGAGGCGGAGATCCTGCCTCTCGACATCGAGGAACTGTCCGAGGTGCGAGGGAGTGGGACCGAGCCGTTGAAGGTCGCTAGCCGGCCTGCGGACGAGGAGGTTGCGAAGGCCGAGCAGGGCGCGCAGGAGCCAGGGCGACCACGGACGGGACCTCGAGAGGTCGAGGCGGCGCCTCTTCCTCCAGAGCAGAACGGGGAGGTGCCGGAGGTCACCAGGCCGAGTTCCCGGTTCATTCCATCGCGGTCGGTCTTCTACCTCCAAGACGGCGAGGGCGGCCGCTTTGGCCCGGTTTCGTTCGAGAACCTCTTGAGCCTTGTCAAGAGCCACGCGGTCAGTGAGGACGAGCTGTGTTCCGTGGATGGGGGGCCCTGGGTCAAACTGCGCGAGGTCGCCGCTGTCCGCGAGCACTTTCAGGCGAGCCGCGAGACGGACTCGCACCGCGCCTTGCTCGTGGAGGGGACGATCGAGCCCGAGAACCTCGTGAACCTCTTGTTCGACGTGTGCCGGAAAAAGAGGCTGTCCGGGGTGCTGGTTTTCCGCGCAGGTTCGAGCCAGAAGGAGGTCTTCTTCCGGGAGGGCCGTCCGCGCTACATCTCGTCCAACTTGCGACAGGAACTGTTGGGCGAGTTTTTGGTGCGCCGGGGGCTCCTAAAGCGCGAGCAACTCGAAGAGACGATCCGGACGACGCGGGACGAGAAGTTTCGTCTGGGGGACGCCCTTATGGCGCGGGGCTACCTGAGCGCCCACGACCTCGCCCACCTGCTCGAATGGCAGTTCCGGGAGAGGTTCTTGGACCTGTTTCGATGGACGCGCGGCTGGTACGGGCTGTTTGAGCGCGCGGAGCCCCCTCCAGGTGCGGTGGCCTTTGACCTGGACCCGATCCCGCTGTTGGCCGAGGCCGTGAGGTCGGTCATTCCGATGGATTTGATCCGGGCGGTCCTCGAGGACAAGCGCGACGTTGTCCTGCTGCGCTCGGAGTCCCCGCGCGTGCAGGTGGCCGAGTTTCATCTTCTGCCGCGGGAGATGCGCGTCGTGCATCTCCTCGGGTCGCACCCCTCGCTGTCGGAGGTCCTTGCCGCGCTACCGCAGAAGCCCGATGTCCGGGACCTCGCCTGGCGGGTGGTCTATCTCCTGATTCAGACCGAGGTCTATCGCTTCCGAGTCCAGAAGGGTGGCCGGTAGGCAGAGGGACCTACGCCAACTCGATGAATCCGGAGCGGGCGAGGTGCGCAAGCGCCACGAGTGTGCGTACCTCGTTCATCTTGGACCGGCGGACAACCTCCCGCAGTGTCCGCCGACCGTCCACAAGCCGCAAGATGTCCATCACCACCGCCGGGTCCGGGGTGGGGATCTTGATCGGGTGCGCGTTGCGCACGGGGACAGGGATGCGGTCCAGCGAACCGAAGTAGTCCTCGTAAACCTTCTTCAGGGTGGGCTCGTTGCGTTCGAAGAAGGCGTCGAGTTCCTTGGCCTGGGGCGATAGCATGAGCAGGCGCTCCACCGAGGTCATGGCCCCGGGCTGGTCCCCAAGTTCGAACAGGGTCAAGATGTCCTCGTACAGCATGCGTTCGGAGGGGCTCCAGTGCACCTCTGGCTGGGCCGGCACAGGGGCCGTGGCGGCACCCGGCTCAAAGACCCCGAGGGCGGGGATGGCCATCGTCGGCTTCTGGTGGAAATCGAAGGCCGGAAGGGGCTGCGTCTCGCCGAGGCCCGGGGCCGGCACGGCCTGCTTGAGCCGGGCTGCCTGGTCGCGGAGTGCTGCGATGCACTCCGAGACCGCCTGGACAAGGGGGTCGTCCTCCGCGACCTGCGCAATGGCCTCCCGCAACGCCGCGACGTCGGTGGGCTTCGGGAGCGTGCGGGCCAGGAGCGCTAGGAGCGCCTGAAGCCCAGGATCAGGTGTCGTCCGGGTCTGGGATTCACCCGCCATGGCGAACTCATTATACCACGTCGGGATGAGCGGGAGCCAAGAAGCCGAACTGGCCGTCACGCGAGCGACAGGGTGACGAAGTGGATTCCCCGGTGCACTCCAGTCGAATGGTAGCCCACCTTTGCCTTACAAGATGTACCGGCTCAGGTCGTCGTCCTTCAGGATGTCCCCGAGGCGCTCGCGGACATAGGAGGCCGTCACGGGGATGGTCTGGCCAGGTAGGTCGGGGGCGTGGAACGAGATCTCCTCGAGAACCTTCTCAAGGACGGTTTGAAGCCGCCTGGCCCCGATATTCTCGAACCGCGCATTTAGGTCCGCCGCAACCGAGGCGATGGTCTCGATGCCGTCTTGCGTGAAGGTGACGTTCAGCCCTTCTGTCGCGAGCAGGGCCTGGTACTGCTTGACGAGGGAGTTGTCCGGCTCGGTCAGGATGCGGACGAAGTCGTCCCGGGTCAGACTCGCGAGTTCGACCCGGATCGGGAACCGTCCTTGGAGCTCTGGGATGAGGTCGGACACACGGGCCACGTGGAACGCCCCGGCTGCGATGAACAGGATATGGTCCGTGCGCACGACCCCGTGCTTGGTCATGACCGAGGTCCCCTCGACCACGGGGAGGAGGTCGCGTTGCACCCCCTCGCGCGACACGTCCGGCCCCCGCCCGCTCTCGCGGCCCGCGATCTTGTCCATCTCGTCAATGAAGACAATGCCGCTGTTCTGCACGCGCTCGAGCGCGGTCCTCGTGACCTTGTCCGGGTCAAGCAGGCGGTCGCGCTCTTCCTCCTCGAAATGACGGAGCGCCTCGGCCACGGTCACTCGCCTCTGACGGGACCTCCGCGGCATCAGGTTCCCCAGCATGTCCTGGAAGCGCAGCCCCACCTCCTCGAGCCCCGCGTTCGAGAAGACGGACACCACGGGGGTCGCGGACTCCGAGACCTCGATCAGGATCGTGCGCTCCGCGTGCTCCCCGGCGGCCAGGGCACGGACCAGCGCCTCCTTCGGCTCCTGCCTGAGCGCCTCGTCCTGCGAGGCAAGGACCTCGGCCACGCGGATGTAGGCGCGCCGCCGAGCCTGCGCGGCCACGGCCTCGGCCTCCTCGGCCTTGACCATGTTCACCGCGATCTCGGTCAGGTCGCGGATCATCCCCTCCACGTCCCGACCCACGTATCCGACCTCGGTGTACTTGGATGCCTCGACCTTGACGAACGGGGCGCGCGCCAGGGTCGCGAGGCGCCGCGCAATCTCGGTCTTCCCCACGCCAGTCGGCCCGATCATCAGGATGTTCTTGGGGGTGATCTCGTCGCGGAGGGGGCCTTGCACCTGAAGACGCCGCCAGCGATTGCGCAAGGCGATGGCCACCATGCGCTTGGCCTGCTGTTGGCCCACGATGTAGCGGTCCAGTTCCGCGACGACCTCGCGCGGAGTCAAAGCGCAACCTTTCAAACTCACGAGACCTCCTCGATCGTGATGTGATCGTTCGTGTACACACAGATAGAGGCGGCAATCGCCATGGCCTCTCGCGCGATCTGGGCCGCGTCCAGGTTCGTGTGCTTCAAAAGCGCGCGCGCCGCGGCGAGGGCATAGGGCCCGCCCGAGCCGATCGCCATGACCCCCTCGTCCGGCTCGATCACGTCTCCGCTCCCCGTGATGAGAAAGGTCCGCGTGGCGTCCGCGACCAGGAGCAGGGCGTCGAGGCGGCGCAGGGCCCGGTCGGTCCTCCACTCCTTGGCCAGTTCGACGCTGGCCCGGGCGAGGTTGCCGTTCAGGTCTTTCAGCCGGGCCTCGAAGCGCTCGAACAGGGTCAAAGCGTCCGCGGTGGAGCCCGCGAACCCCGTCAGGACACGGCCATCGAGAATGCGGCGGACCTTGGCCGCCCCGCTCTTCACAATGGTGTTGCCGTGGCTGACCTGGCCATCTCCAGCCATGACCACCCGGCCATCGCGCCGGACGACGAGCACGGTGGTGGAGCGGACTTCAGGGGTCTTTGCCTCGCGCGACACGGTTCAGTCCTCCTTGTCCCCGCGGCCCTCGGCCACGACGCGCCCTGGTTGGGACCGCCGGGGCCCGTGCGCCCGCGGGTGGCTTTGATCATAGACCTCGCGCAGGCGCGCGAGGGTGACGTGGGTGTAGCGCTGAGTGGTCGAGAGCCGGGCGTGCCCCAAAAGTTCCTGGATGTCCCTCAAGTCGGCGCCGCCATCCAGGAGGTGGGTCGCGAACGAGTGACGCAAAGTGTGCGGGTGGACCCGGCGCACAAGTCCTGCCCGCAGGACTGCGCGCTCGAGCAGGCGTCCGACGCTGCGCGTGGTCAGGCGCCCGCCCCGCCAGTTCAAGAACAACGCCTTTTGCTCCTTTTGTTCTCGACACACGGCGGGCCTCACCGAAAGCCAGGCGCGCAAGGCCTCCACCGCCTTGGACCCGAGGGGGACGATGCGCTCCTTGCGGCCCTTGCCGAGGACCCGGGCCTCGCCCGCCTCCAGGTCCACGTGGTGGAGGTCAAGCCCTACGACCTCGGCGACGCGCAGGCCACCGCCGTAGAGGACCTCCAGGATGGCCCGGTCCCGGATGCCGATGGGGTCTTGAGGGTACTCGGCGTCGAGAAGGACGAATGCCTCGTCCACAGGGAGAAAGTCTGGCAGGCGCCGCGGCTGCTTGGGTCCCCGGACACCCTGGAACGGGTTGGTCTCGACCACGCCCCGGCGCTTGAGGAACCGGAACAGGCCGCGGATTGCGGCGAGTTTGCGTCCGATGCTCGCCGGGGCATGACGGCGGTACAGGGCCGAGAAGAAGACCTCGACGCCGCGACGACCGGGCTGAAGCGGGGTGATGCCTGCGGCCTCCATGACCCGGAAGAACTCCAGGCAGTCCGTCCGATAGGCCTTCAGGGTGTGGGGCGATGCGCCGCGCGAGACACGGTGCCACGTCAAGAACTCGTCGAGGAGGGCCGCCTCGCTCCCCTTGTTCACGTCCTTCGTCCATTCACGTCCGGCCATGGTCCCCCCGACAAAAAACACGTCCCATTCCAGGAACACGTCCCACTCGCGTCACCGCCCCCTGGGCACGCGAGCGCCTGCTCGCATCCAACCTCTTGAGCGACCCCACCGTTGGATCGATCCCGGTGCGGCCCGGCGCATGGCGACTCACTCCCGCAGGATGGAGTACGTCTCGAGATGCTGGTCCTCGCGGCGGACCAGGCGGACCGGCTTGTGCGACGACGTCTCGAGGTCTGCGAGCGATGTCCGATAGTTGTCAATCAGGCACTCGATCACGCGCGGGTGGGCCAGGATACGGACCCCGCGGACGCCGGGCCAGGCCAGTTCGCGTGCGGCCCTGCGCAAAATCTCGCCGCATGTCTGTTCCACGGACCGGATGAAGCCCCGTCCATCGCAGTATGGGCAGGGCTCGGTCAGGTGCGCGAAGAGGCCTTCGCGTACGCGCCGGCGGGACAACTCGACCAGGCCCAGGCGTGACATGGGCACGAAGTCCATCACGGCCTTGTCGTGCGCGAGGCTTGCCTGGAGCGCGTCGCACACCTTCTGCCGGTTCTCGGGCAGGCGCATGTCAATGAAGTCAATGACCACGAGCCCGCCGATGTTCCGCAGGCGCAGTTGCTCCGCGATCTCGTGGGCCGCCTCCAAGTTCGTCTTGAGCGCGGTCTCCTCGGGGTCGGCCTTGCCCGTGTACCGCCCCGTGTTGACATCAATCGCGGTCAATGCCTCGGTGTGGTCAATCACGATGAACCCGCCTGACTTGAGCCACACCCTGCGGTCCGTGATCGTGGACAGGGCCGCCTCGAGCCCGTAACGCTCGAACAGCGGTTCCGGGCCGCGGTACCACTCGACGAGCCCGGTCATCTCGGGCATGAAGGAATCCACGAACTGAAGCAGGCGGTCGTAGTCCGCCTCGGTGTCCACGATCATGCGCTCGCACCCCTCGGTCAACAGGTCGCGGGCGGTGCGCAACAGCAGGTCGAGCTCCTCGTGGACCAGGGCTGGGGCCTGCACGTCCTCGGCGTACTGCTCGATGCGCTGCCACAGGGCCATCAGGAAGCGCAAGTCCTCCACGAGATCGCTTTCGGGCCTGTGGAGGGCAGCGGTGCGTACGATGGCCCCGGCGCCAGGGGGGAGCAGGGGCTCGATGGCGGCACGGACCCTCGCGCGCTCCGCATGGTCCTCGATGCGGCGAGAGACCCCGAGGACCGGGGTGCATGGCAGGAAGACCAGGTTGCGGCCCGCAAGCGAGATGTTCATCGTGACGCGCGGGCCTTTGCTCTGGGTCGCGGGGCGCAGGACCTGGACCAGGATGTCCTGGCCCACCGCGATGGGTGATGGGCCAGGGGCCGGTCTGGGCTCGGTCTCGACCTCCTCATCGGCCTCTTCGCCAGCCCTCGGGAGTGAGGCGCGACCATCGCCGGCGGGGGGCTCGTCCATCTGGAGAAAGGCGGCCCGTCCCACACCGATCTCGACGAAGGCTGCATTCATCCCGGGCATCACGCGCAGCACGCGGCCCTTGTAGAGGTTGCCGACCAGGCCGCGGTCGTAACGGTACTCCGAGTAGAACTCGCGCAGGGCCTTCCCCTCGAGCAGGGCGACGCGTCGCTCCTCCGGAGTCGTGCTCACAAGAAGGGTGTATGCCATGGGAAACCCCGGCCGACCGGTTCATTCCGGTCATTACTTCTCATACAAGAAATGTCCATCTACAATCGTAATGGGTGGCCCACCTGGAACACAGTCCTCGAGCTCCGCCAGGTCGAAGGTCCCGGCGGCCCTCGTCCCATCCGGCGCGAACTCAGCGATGGTCACGATACACTTGGTAGCATAATAGTCATAATCCTTACATTCGCCACCTTGCATGTACTTGCCAAATCTGTACCAGAGTCGGACCGAGTCGTCCTCGCACCGGAAGGTCCCGGTCGTGCCTGCGGCAAGACCCGGGAAGTGCAACTCGATCGTCTGCCGGCGGTCCTCGAGGTGCGGGAAGGGGACCCCGTCCACAGGCGATGACTGGAGCGTGACCATCACTTCGCCAGCGATGATCGAGACTTTTACGAATTCATCAAAGACGACCGCCACCCCATTCACCACCGCGCGGTTCGGGTTCGGGGGCGGGGTCATGTCCGGCAGTGGACCAGGGTCAGGCGGGCCAGGGTCGTCGAAAACCGCGAGGTCCTCTGTGGGGCCAAAATCGCTGCCAGGGTCCTGGCCCTCGTCCGTTGGCCCGGCGTCGGTGGGTGGGGGCGGCGGGGCGGTCTTTGGGAAGCAGAAACCCTCTCGGCAGACCTCGTCCGAAGTGCACACGGTCTGGGAGGCCCATTCGCTACCATTGAGCCCGCAGGTAAGCCCGATCTCGACCCCGGGCTGATCGGGATGCGGGACGCAGGTCCCGCTGCGGGGGATGCAAACCTTCTGGACGCACTCATCGCCCTTGCAGGCCTTGCCTTCGGGACAGGGGACCGCAACCCATGCGCCTTGTGCGGAGGCGGCGCAAATGACGAGCGTATCGAACAGACAACGGATCTCCCCTGGGGTGCACTTCTCGGGTAGGCACCCAGCCTCGTAGCACTTGTCGCCCAGGGCGCACGGCACGGTCCGGGTCTGAAGGCCGTCCAGGCACTGGACTTCGGTCCACTCATCCGCGCAGGTCGCGCGGCCAGGGACGCAGACCAGAGGCACGCATCGGCCCTCGACGCAGGTCCTCTCTGTCCCGCAAAAGCCGAGCGCCCAGGTGGCGCCATCGCTACCGCAGGTCCCGAGGTTGTTCCCGAAGCAGCGGTTCTCGCCGGGGACGCAGGGCGTCGCTGCGCCGCCCGACGAGGTGCATCCCCAGAGCCCAAGGAGAAGAACCGGAAACGCGAGCCACCTCATGACAGGACCTCCCAAGCGCTCCACCCGACGGCGAGCGACAAGGACGGGTTTACCGTACCACAAGGGGGCGTGCGCCAAAAGGGTTATACTTGGGGGGGTCGGAGAGGAGGTGCTAGATGGCCGAACCGACCAAACCCTTAGCGAAGCCGGCTCTCCCGGTGAAGGTCCCGGAGCACGTCCAGGGAGGCGTGTACGCGAACAACATGATCGTGGGCCACACCCGCGAGGAGTTCGTGATGGACTTCCTCTACGTCTTCCCCAACCAGGCGGTGGTCAATGCCCGGGTCATCACGAGCCCAGGGCACATGAAGCGGATCATCCGGGCCTTGCAGGACAATCTGCGCAAGTACGAGGCAAGGTTCGGGGAGATCCGGGAGGCCAGGGACCCCAAGGAAGACCAGATTGTGAACTAGACGGGGTCTTGAGAAGGCGCGGGGAGATGGACCTGCCTTCCTGGCTCGACCACAAGGCGACGGCTCCGCACTGGCGGGGCGTGGGATGGAGGCCGCGTTTCGGCCTGTGTACGCCTCTTGCGGCGATCCGCAGCGTGCGCGACTTCGGGGTCGGGGATGTGGCGGACCTCAAGGCGATGGTGGACTTCGCGGGCGAGGCGGGGGCGTCGCTCGTGCAGGTCCTGCCGGTTCAGGACATGGGCACGGGGTGCGTGCCATACGGGGCAGTCTCGGCCTTTGCGCTGGACCCGGTTCATTTGGCGCTCGACGAGGTCGAGGCGGTCCGGTGCGAGGCGGATTTGATGAGGCGGGTCCGAGAGGTCGGCCAGCACCTGAACCAGAGGCGGCGCGTGGACTTCGAGGCGGTGCGGCGCGAGAAGGCGGCGATCTTGGCCGAGGCGTGGAGGCGGGCGAGAGGGCCCGGCGTGCGGAGCGAGGTGGCGCGCTTCCGGGAGGAGAACCCCTGGTTCGAGGGATATGCCCTGTTCCGGGTCATTCGCGAGGCCGAGGGGTTTCGCTCGTGGGAGGAGTGGGCGGGGCGGTACGGGGAGGCGGACCTCGAGCGGGTCCGTCGGGAACGGTCGGAGGATATCGAGCGGATCGCCTTCGAGCAGTGGCTTCTGGACGGGCAATGGCGGCGGGTTCACGGGTACGCCAAGGAGCGCGGGGTGTTCCTCGTCGGGGACGTGCCGATCCTGGTGGGTCGCGACAGCGCGGATGTCTTTGAGCGTCGCGAGTTGTTTCGGTTGGACACGGCGGCGGGCGCGCCCCCGGACATGTACGCGGAGGATGGCCAGAACTGGGGATTCCCGACCTATGACTGGGACGCCCATCGGCGCACCGGCTTCGAGTGGTGGCGGGCGCGGCTTCAGCACATGGAGAAATATTTTGACCTGTATCGGATTGACCATGTGGTGGGGTTCTTCCGCATCTGGACCATCCCGGCGGGCGAGCGGGGAGGACGGAGGGGCCGTTTCGTCCCGGAGGACGAGCGGGAGTGGGGGCGTCACGGGCGGGAAATCCTCGAGATGATGCTCGGGGCGACCAGGATGCTCCCACTGGCGGAGGACCTTGGGACCATCCCGCCGGTGTGCCGCGAGACCTTGCAGGACCTCGGGATTTGCGGGCTCAAGGTCCAGAGGTGGGAGCGAGACTGGGAGGGGGATCGTCGCTTCATCCTGCCGAGGGAGTACGCCCCCTTGTCCGTGGCGATGCTCTCGACGCACGACTCCGAGACCTTCGCGGGCTGGTGGGAGGCCTTCCCGGAGGACCGGCAGCGCCTGTGGGTGGACGCAGGGTTCGCGGGGACGGCGCCGGAGAGGCTGGACCTAAACCTTCACGCGGAGTTCGTGCGGTGGTTCTCGGAGGCGGGGTCAGTCTTCTTGATTCTGATGATTCAGGACGTGCTGGCGCCGCTCGGTCGCCTGCCAGGGTCTCCGGCGGAGCACCGCATCAACGTCCCGGGAGTCGTGAACGAGGTGAACTGGCGCTGGCGGTGGCCCGTGGGGGTGGAGCAGTTGCTGGAGGACGAGGAGGGGGTCGCGCGGCTGCGCGAGTGGGTGGGGCCAGAGCGCACCCGTAAGGAGGAGGGATGCCAAGAGTCGTCGTGACCGGAGGGGCGGGGTTCATCGGGTCGCACCTCGTGGACGCCCTAGTTCGACGAGGGGACCAGGTCGTGGTCGTGGACAACCTGTTCTCGGGGCGTGAGGAGAACCTGGCGCACGTCCGCGAGCACATCGAGTTCGTGCGCGGGGACATCCGGGACCTGGACCTGATGCGCAAGGTAATGAGAGGGGCGGAGTCCGTGCTCCACGAGGCCGCCTTGGCGTCCGTTCCGCTGTCCGTGGACGACCCAGAGACGACGACCTCGGTCAACGTCGTGGGGACACTGAACGTGCTGATGGCCGCACGGGAGGCAGGGGTGAGGCGGGTGGTGTTTGCGGCCTCGTCTGCGGCGTACGGGGAGACGGCAGTGACGCCCCAGGCGGAGACGCTGCTCCCGGCCCCAGTCTCGCCGTACGCGGCGAGTAAGGTCGCGGGCGAACTCTACTGCCGCGTGTTCGCGCTCGCGTACGGCCTCGAGACGATCTGCTTGCGGTATTTCAACGTGTTTGGACCGCGCCAGAACCCAAGGTCGCACTACGCGGCGGTGATCCCAAGGTTCATCACGGCGGTCCTGGCGGGTGAGCCCCCCACCGTGTTCGGGACAGGGCGACAGTCACGCGACTTCATTTACGTGGACAACGTTGTGCACGCGAACCTCCTGGCGCTCGAGGCCCCCTCCGTAAGCGGAGGTCCGGTGTTCAACGTGGGGGCGGGGGAGGCATACGACCTCCTGACCCTGCTCGACGTCATCGCCACCGAGACCAAAACCCGCCCAAAGCCTGTGTTCGCCCCGCCGAGGCAGGGGGACGTGATGCGCACCGAGGCCTCGATTGACGCGATCCGCGCGGCGCTCGGCTACCGGGTGCTCGTGGACTTCCGCGAGGGCATCCGCCGCACCATCGAGTGGTACCGGGCGAACCGGTAGGCCCCGCCGTCAGAGCACCTCGACCCGCTCCGGGCCGACGCGGCGGTAGCGCAGGCCGCAGACGACCTCGCGGCCCTCGACCTCGTAGGTCTCGCGGCACTCCGCGATGTCGCCCTCGAAACGAAGGCGCGCCCCGCACCGGCACACCCAGCCCACGATGCGGGCCGGGACCCCGGCGACCAGGGCATAAGCCGGCACGTCGCGCACCACCACGGCCCCGGCGGCCACGAAGCAGGCCTCGCCCAGTTCATGCCCGCACACGATGACCGCCCCGGCCCCGATGGAGGCGTGGCGGCGCACCAGTGTCTTCTGGTAGGCGTGTCGTCTCGGGATGGCGGCCCTGGGCAGCGGCGAGGACAGGTTCGTGAAGGTCATGGAGGGCCCGCAGAAGACGAAGTCCTCGAGGGTGACTCCATCGTAGATGTTGACGTTGTTCTGGACCTTGCACCCCTCGCCCATCACGACCGTGCCGCCGACAAAGACATTCTGGCCAAGGTTGCAGCGCGGCCCGATGCGCGCCCCGGCCATCACGTGGGCGTGATGCCAGATGCGGGTCCCGGCCCCGATGTTGGGGTCGCAGAAGCCGTTCTCCTCGGTCTCGCCGTCAATGACCGCGGTGGGGTGGGCGAAGTAGGGCTTGGCCATGGTGCGCCTCCTTTAGGCCTTGATGACCTTCTCGCGCGCGCCCCGGTACACGCCTCGCGTGTCCACAATGAGGCGCGCGTCCTGGTACAGGCGCTCCCAGTCAATCCCGTCATGGTCCGTGGCGATGAGGACCACATCGAAGTCCCCCGCGCGCTCGAGGGGCACGCTCTCGCGTCCAGCCAGGTGCGGGTGCTCCCGCGTCTTCGGGATGACGGGGATGTACGGGTCGTGGTAGGCGACCTGGGCCCCACGCGCCTCCAACAGGTCAATCAGTTTGAAGGACGGTGACTCGCGGGCATCGTCCACGTTCTTCTTGTAGGCGAGCCCAACCAGAAGGACCTTCGCCCCTCGAAGCCCGCGCCCGCGCGCGGAGAAAGCCTCCATCACCTGCTGGACCACGTAGCGAGGCATGGCCGAGTTCACCTCGCCGGCCATCTCGATAAACCGCGTGGGCATGTCGTACTCGCGCGCCTTCCACGTCAGGTAGAAGGGGTCTATGGGGATGCAGTGCCCCCCGAGCCCGGGACCTGGCGTGAACTTCATGAATCCAAAAGGCTTGGTGGCTGCCGCGTCAATGACCTCCCAGATGTCAATGTCCATGCGGCTGAACACCATCTTCAGTTCGTTGACAAGCGCAATATTAACCGCACGAAATGTATTTTCCAGAATCTTCGTCGCCTCGGCCACGCGCGTGGAGGAGACAGGGACCACCCGCGTGACCACGCTCCCGTACAGGGCCTTCAAGAGTTCGAGTCCCTCCGGGTCGTCGGCGCCGATGACCTTGGGGATGGTCGTGGTGTCGTAGTCGGGGTTGTTCGGGTCCTCGCGCTCCGGCGAGTAGCCGAGGTAAAAGTCCTTCCCCGCTCGCAGACCGGACCTCTCGAGGATCGGGCGCATGACCTCATCCGTGGTGCCGGGGTAGGTTGTAGACTCCAGCACGATGAGATGCCCAGGCCTTAAGTGAGGCTGGATCGCCTCGCACGACCCGATGACGTACGTCATGTCCGGCTCGCGGTGCGCGGTGAGGGGGGTCGGCACGCAGATGAGAACCGCATCGCACTCGCGTACCCTCGAAAAGTCGGAGGTGGGTTCGAACCCGCGCGCCAAGAGTTCTGAGACCACCTCGTCCGGAATGTGGCGGATGTAGGTCTTGCCAGCGCGCAACCGCTCGACCTTCGCATCGTCCGTGTCGAGCCCGACCACACGAAACCCTTTGCGCGCGAAGGCCACGGCCAGGGGCAGTCCCACGTAGCCGAGCCCGAGCACCCCCACCACGGCCGAGCGATTTCGGATTCTGTCCAGAAGGTCCATGCAAGCCCCCAGTTCTACGGTGTGCCTCATGTCAGGGGAAGCCTCACCCGGCGGCCCTCTTCTGCCGCGCGGTACATAGCCAGGATCAGTTCGAGGGACTTCCGGCCAGACCGCCCGTCCGTCTGTGGCTCGGCCCGGCCTCGCAACACGGCCACCACATTCTCGTAGTAGCCGCGGTGGCCGTGGCCATAGACCGTAGGGGGCGTGTAGCCGGCCTCAAGCACGTTGCGGTCCTCGTCCTCGTAGCGGTCGAAGTCCCAGTGCTCGATGCGGTTCAGGGCCACGCCCCCGACACGCGCGGTCCCCCGTGTCCCGAGCACGGTGATCGAGCCCTCGAGGTTGCGCGGGTATACGAGCATGGTGACATTCAGCGTCCCGATCGCCCCGCTGCGAAAACGCAGGAGCGCCCCCCCCGTGTCCTCGGTCTCGATGCGGCGCTCAAGCGTCGCCATAAACGCCTCGACCTCCTCAACGTCCCCCGCAAGCCACTGCATGAGGTCCACGTAGTGCGAGGCCTGGTTCATGATCGCGCCGCCGTCCAGGGCGCGCGTCCCGCGCCAGGGGGCCTGGTCGTAGTACTCCTGCGGGCGGGTCCAAAAGACGTTGACCTCCACGTAGCAGATCCGGCCGAAGCGTCCTTTGTCCACGGCCTGTTTCAACAGGCGGACCGTTGGGTTCAGGCGATTTTGTTTCACGACAAATAATCGTCGCCCCAGCCGGTCACAGGTCTCGATCAGACGGTCGACGGGCGGCAGGGTGACACCGATCGGCTTCTCGGTGACCACGTGGTAGCCGGCCTCGGCGGCGAGGATTCCGTGCTCTGGGTGGAGGCCAGACGGCGTGCACACGGACACGACCTCGAAGCCCCCGGCATCGAGCATCTTCCGGTAGTCCGTAAACCACGGGACCCCTCCTGCCTTGCGCGACAGGGCCACGGCCCTCTCCTCCACGATGTCGCAGACCGCTGCGACGGAGGCGTCCGGGATGGCCTTGAGGGCGTCCACGTGATAGCCCGAGATGCGTCCACAGCCTACGATGGCGAATCGGATCGGGTTTCCCGTCATCTCACCATGTCCCCCTGCCAACTGAAGTGGCTCGCTCCACTCCCGTGAACGGCAACCCTATCACAAGACAGGGAGGGGAATCCAACGCGGCGGGGGCGATAGTCCCACGGGCGGTTCTTCTAGGCCGCAAGGGTTCATTTCGGCGCGGAAAGCCAGTAGGGGCGGTGGGGAGAAAAGCCCGATGCGGACTCGACCCCGGCCAGGAAGCGGTACTCGTTGGTCCGGTAGGGCGTCACAAAGGTCGCGTGGAAGCAGACCTCGCCTCCCGGTCCGGTGGTCGCACTCCACACCTCCCCGTCTGGCTTGCCGTCCGCCTTCGGGTCGTGGGTGTCGTTGTTCCACTTGTCCGCGAAGGAAAAGACGCGGAGGGTGAAGTCGCGCCCGGGGGGAGCGGCCAGGCAGATCGCCCCGTTCCAGCCCGTGTTGACCAGGAACACGTCGCGGTCGGACTCCGAGGAGAGATACGAGTAGAACGCACGCTTGCGGGTCAGCGCGGACGGGAGGTAGGCCACTCGGTCCGGGAGTCCATCCCCATCGTAGTCCTCCCCGTCATTGGGCTCTAGGTTGTCCCACTGGTAGGTACGCAGGTACCAGGGCAGGTGGGGGGGGAGGCTCGTGCGGGGGTTCCAGGTCTTGGCCCCGAGGGACAGGCAGAACACGCGCCCGTCCGCGTCCGCGGCCAGCACGTCCGCCCGTCCGTCCGCGTCGAGGTCCCAGATGGCCCGGACTTCGACCGGGGTGGTCGAGACCGCGATCCGGTACGCAGGGTCCTCGATATACGAGCGCGTCTCAGGCTCCCAGCGCAGCAAGGTCAGGTCCGTGTCCTCCGAGTCCACCTTCTCGGGAACCCCGTCGCCGTCGAGGTCCCACAGGCCAACGGTCGCGACCGCCCGGTCCAGGTCCACCACCCCGTCGTCGTCCACGTCCGTAGGGTATCCAAGCCCGGGCGGGACCTCGAACTCGGTCTGGCCCAGGGAGACGCCGCCCGGCGAGAACTCGTGGAGGAACCAGCGGGAGGGGTTTTCGGTACCTGGGACTGCGGTCTCGAAGTGACGGACCGCAACCCATACTCCCTCCAGCATGCGCAGGATGTCGCTGACCCGGCCAGGCCACAGGCCCGGGATGGTGGTCGGGAAGCAGGAGTCGCACCATGCTGTGGCCTCGAGCGTGGCGAGGTTCGTGAACCGGAGAATATGCACGCGCCCGCCCCACTGGGTCGGGTCCGAAGCCTTGGCGAACCCGTTGCCCAGGAGCAACTCCTGGACGCCGTCACCGTCGAGGTCCGCGAGCGCCCGGCCGTTCCCGTAATGGCACTTTCCGTCTGGGTCCGGGATGGACCGGACGAGCGCGACCTCCCCGCTGGACCGGTCAAACCGGAACACCTGCGCCGCCGCCCCGGCCACGCACCAGGTCCCCGTGAAGAACTCGACGACCCGGTCACGGTCCAGGTCCGCCGCCATGAACCGGGAGCCATCGAACACGGGCACCGTGCCCTCGAAGACCGTGACCGTGCGGTCGTCCTCGAGGCGGTAGAACCGGGGGAGGCCGCCATTGCCGGTGAGGACCTCCAAGGTTTGGGTTGGAGGGCCAAACTCGTCGTAGTCGTCGAGGTCCGCCAGCACCGCCGCGGCCCGCGAGTAGTTGGGGACCGGGGCCGAGTGCTCGTACAGCGGCCGCCCCCGGTGGTCGAGAATCGCGAAGCCGAGGTGGTCCTGAACGATGACTTCGAAATAGCCATCCCCGTCGAGGTCCGCGGGCCGGGCCTCGAAGTTCCCCTGGGCGAACTGGAGCCGGAACGGCCACTCCCCCTGGCAGGGCGTGAAGCACAGGCGGTCCGTGAACCCGTCGCAGTCGTCGTCTTTGCCGTTGCACACCTCCTTCGCACCGGGGTACAGGTGGATGCTCGAGTCGTCGCAGTCCCAGTCCGGGGAAGCGTCCCCATCCACGTCGCGCGGGATGGCGAAGCCGAACGGGAGCGAGCACGCCTGGATGGTCGGGGCGTTCACCGCGGGGAATCCGTCCCCGTCATTGTCGAGAAACGCCGTGATCATGGGCAAGCCGTCGTCCACAAGCCCGTTGCAGTCGTCATCGAGCCCGTTGCAGACCTCGCTTGCCTCGGGATGCACCGAGGCGCCGGAATCGTTGCAGTCCCCCGCCACCGGCGCCCACCCCTCCGGGCAGTCGCAGGAGGGCATGGCCTCGAGGCTCCCCCACCCGTCCTCGTCGCGGTCGCGGTAGCACGTGTCGTAGGTCCACTCGTCCACCTGGCCGTTGCAGTTGTCGTCGCGACCGTTGCACGCCTCCAGGGCCGCGGGGTGCGCGCTTCCGTCTTTGTCGTCGCAGTCCCCGGTGACCACCGCGGTGTGGGGCGCCTCGGGCGCGCACAGGCAGAGCGAGGCCTCGAGCGCGCCCCATCCATCGTCGTCCCGGTCCGGGTAGAAGGGCTGGCACCCGTAGGACCCGGGCGGGTCGGTGACGCCGTCGCAGTCGTCGTCGAGCCCGTTGCAGCGCTCCGCCACGCAGCGATACGTCTCGTCGCCGATGGCGCGGTCTTCCTCACCCGCGTCCTCCTGCACGTCGCCTGGCATCTCGCCGAGGACGTCCTCCTCTCCACCCGCCTCCTCCCGCACGTCGCCCGGCACCTCGACAGGCGGCACCTCGGTCGCGTCCCTCCCCGACTGGTCCGGAAGGACTTGGGGGACCGAGCCCCCCCCGCCACCACAGGACACGACCGCGACACACAAGGCACCAACCGTCCAGTTCTTCGCCAAGGGCTTGAGGCCCAAGCGCGCTGACCGGCTTCGGTTCATGGCTGCCTCCACCTCGTATAGAGATGATAACGAGAGAGGCCCGGGAACTCCAGGACCACCTGTCCCCCCGCGCCTCCACGTGGAGACTATTCACCAGGCATGGGCGAAAATCCGACGGGAATCGCGGTAAACCACGGCCAATCCTGGGATCTCGTGCTTCCATGTCATCGGAATCATTGCGTTTCATCCGGGTATTCCTCCCGGATTCGCCCCAGGCACGGCGATTGCTTGCCTATCGGGCGGCGCTGCCTCGCAGCACCGGGGTGATGGAGACGAGGACTCCCATGTGGCGCGGTCTTGTTGCGGGTTCGATGGGCTTGTGCCTCGCGAGCTTGATGGGGTGCCGGGGCGCGGACCCGAGTACCATTGCGAGCGAACCGGTCTCTCCCGCCGCGATGCTCCCGAAATTCCGGCTTCCATGGGAACGCAAGGTCCCAGGCAAGGCGGACCAGTACGACGACTACCGGCTCGCGCATCCCGAGTGGTACGCGATCACGAAACCGCCCTCCGTGGCCGGCTTCCGTGCCCACACGCAGTGGGAGCAGAGCCAGGTCTTTCTGATCCCCTACCGCACCGACCTCCCCGCGGCGATCCGGCAGACCATCGTGGACATCGTGGTCGCCGCGTTGCCGGCCATTGACGTGCTCGTGGCGGTCCCGTCCGCCTCCGCCGAGGCCGCACTCGTGTCGGCCCTCAAGGCCCAAGGGGTCTCGCAGGACCTGCTGGACGACAGGCTTCACTCGTACGTCGTGGCCCTCGACTCCATCTGGTTGATTGACTATGGCCCGGTGCCGCTCGTGCGCGGCTCGGACGGGGCGATCGCGTTCGCGGACTTCCGGTACTACCATCCCCGCGTGTACGACGACGCGTTCCCGACGAAGGTGGGCTGGTTCTTCGGGACCGAGACGTACCGCGCCCCGATGGACTGGGAGGGGGGCAACTTCCAGGGCGATGGGGAGGGCACCTGCTACACGAGTCAGGGGACCCTCTGGGAGAACCCCGGCTACACCTGGGAAGAGATTCGGCGGATTCTGAAGGACTACCTGGCCTGCGAGCAACTCGTCGTGTTGAAGCCGCTGGTCGGGGAGGGGACCACGCACATTGACATGTTTCTGAAACTCGGGGGACGAGACCTCTCGGTGTTGGGCCTGTACCGTCCCGCTCAGGATGCGACGAACGCGAAGGTGACGGCAGAGAACAAGGCGATCCTGGAGGGCGTGAGACTTCTCGACGGCACCCCAATGAGGGTGGTGACCATCCCGATGCCAGACAACAAGGGGACGTTCGAAAAGGTCTGGAGGACCTACGCGAACTCGGCCTTCGCGAACGGGGTCAACCTCGTGCCCGTCTATTCGATCAACAAGGACCTCGAGGCCCAGGCCATGGACGGCTGGAGGGCCGCGATGCCCGACTTCGTGCACGTCCCCATCCTGAGCGACGAGATCATCACCTGGGGCGGCGCGGTGGACTGCATCACGCGGCAGGTTCCGGTGGGACCGTTCGCGCCCTGGAACGAGCCCGGATCATGCCAGGACGGGCAGTGCGTGGCCGGGGGAGAGGGGGCCCACGATGGTCCGTGCGCGTCGGACGCCGAGTGCATGAGCCCCGCGTGGGTCTGCCCCTGCAATGACTGCTCGGGTGCGTGCGGCGGGACTCCCCCGGAGTGCGGCGACATCACGTTCGAGGGCTGCTGCGAGCCCGACGGGACTCTGCTTTACTGCGAGGACGGGTTGCGCTCGCTCGAGTGCGGGTCGTACGACCAGTGCGGTTGGAACCCGCAGGGGCGGTTCTACGACTGCGACTACGGGGCGGAGGGTCCGGCCGGGTTCCCGAAGGCGTGTCCCGGGCCGGGGCTCCCGGACGAGGTGGTGACGCCGGACGAGGCGGAACCCGATGTGGGTCCTGGGGAGGACCCGGGGATGGTCGAGGCGGAGGACCCCGACGACCGCGCCGCCGGGCCGGAGGACGCGCCCGACGTGACGACTTCCGAGGACGGGCCGGGTGCCGAGGTCGGCGGCTCGGAAGGCCCCGGCGAGGACGTCTCGAGTTCCTTGGAGCCAGACCTGTCCGGCGCGGTGCCGGACCCAGGTCCTTCCGACCCGGGGGCGGCGGGGGAGGACCTGTCGCCGGAGATCGGGGGCTCCCCGACGGGGAGGGGCGCCGGCGGAGGTTGCGCATCGGGCGCGGCCGGCTCCTTGGGGCTGGCGATCTGGATGCTCGGGATGGCGGGGATGGCCCTCGTGGCCGGGTCGCGGCGGCGTCGCGGGTCCCGGCGCGGGGGATGACGGTGGGAGGCTTTCCAGGAGGTGACGCATGAGAGCGACGCGGATCCTCGGTGGACTCGGGATGCTGGCGGTGGCGTGGGCGGCCGGCGGATGCGGGGTGGGGCACGACGGCCCCGGCGCGGCCCGGGTCCGCTCCGGGCTCGATCGGGCGTGGAGCGGGCTCTCGGTGGCCAGGGAGGGACTCCAGGCATTCAAGGTGTCGCCGTCGCCCCAGGCGATCCGCCAGATGAAGGACGGTCAGGCCATGATGACCGAGGGCATGGGCGCGATGTCCGAGGGCATGGGGATGATGGACGGCGACGGGATGTCCGGCCGCTGCGGGGAGGTCATGTCGCAGGGCATGGCCATGATGCAAGGGGCCATGGGGATGATGGAGGAGGGCTGCGCCATGATGGAGAACGGCGACCCATCCGACGACGAGCAGGGCGCCATGCGCATGGAGGAGGGCATGGATGGGATGGAGTCCGGGCTCGGCCAGATGGAGAGCGGGATGGGTTGCTGCGAGGGGATGGGGATGTAGCCGGCCAAGTTGTCATTGCAGATGGTGTATGAACAGAAATATTCGGACCATGGAGGCGGAGGTCGCGCCCGAGGACTCGCAACATCCCTGATGCGACCACGTCACCCCCTGGCCGGGCGGCTCCTCCCGGCATTCCTGTCACGGGCCGACGAGCGGGGAGCGCGGGAGCACCGCAAGTGCCTCTTGTCGTGCCTCGCGGGCCGGGTGATCGAGGTCGGGGCCGGACATGGTCCGAACTTCCCGTGGTATCCGCGCGACGTGACCGAGGTCGTGGCGGTCGAGCCGGAACCCTATCTACGACAACGGGCTCGGAAGGCGGCTCCATCCGGGGCGGTGCCAATCCGAGTCGTGGACGGGGTCGCCGAGAGGCTTCCGTTTCCCGACCGGACGTTCGACGCGGGCGTGGCGTCCTTGCTCCTGTGCTCGGTGCGAGACCCCGCCCTGGCCTTGAGGGAGTTCGCGCGGGTGATCCGACCGGGCGGGGTCCTGGCGTTCTACGAACACGTCCGGTCCACCGATGGCCGACTGGCCCTCCTCCAGCGCGCGCTGGACGCGACGCTGTGGCCGCTGGTGTCGGGAGGATGCCACTGTTCCCGCGACCTCCTGCCCCTGATGGAGGCTTGTGGCTTCAGGGTGGAGGACGTGCGACACATCTTGTTTCGGCCTTCCGCGCTCTTCCTGCACCTGGGCCCGTACCTCCTCGGTCGGGCCAGGCGCGTGGGACCGTCGTGAGCCGGGCCGTGGGCACGCATGAGTCGAGGACTCGGGGCGCTCTGGTCTGCGCGTTGAACAGTATTAGCCACAGAGATGGTGAATATCGTTCACACCGGAGGCCCGCCCCCGGACCCTCTGGGGGTCGCTGAACCAGATGGTTGAAAGGGGTCTTCGCAGTGAGCCATTCTGGCACGCTCCTTGCGGCGACGGCACGCGGCTCTTGACGGGAGGATGCCAACGATGACCAGTGCGACACGCTACCTGGCGGTGGTGGCTGCCCTGTTCGCGGCGTGTTCCTCCGGAGGTGGAGGAGCGGGCGTGGAGACGGGCGGGGGCGCCGACGTGATGGCCCCTGAGGCGGGGTTCAAGTGGGATGACTCCGCGGAGGAGGCGCAGAGCCTCCAGGACACGTCGGCGCCGGACACGCAGGGGTCCGAGGGCCCGCCGGCGGAGACGGTCGGGGTGCCCGACCCGTCCGCGGACCGCGACACGGCTCGAGCGCAGGACCCCTCTGCCAGTGAGGCCACCGGCGATGCAACGCCCGAGACGACGAGTGGCATGCCGGCCATCGGCAGCCCCTGCACTGCCGAGACGGACTGCCCGGCCGGCGGCTCTGGGACGCCCAAGTGCCGGACCGACTGGCCGGGAGGGTACTGTCTGGTCACCGGGTGTGCAGCCCACGGTCACGACTGCCCCGGGGACGCAGGCCTCGGTGGGACGCAAGGTTCCAAGTGTGTCAAGACCCCCGAACTGATGTGCCTCGCCCTGTGCGATTCGGTCGCGGATTGCCGCGAGGGATACGACTGCGTTCCGAAGCCGGACGCGGCCGGTCACGGGAGCGTGAACGTCTGCTATCCCAAGTAGGCACGGCCAGGCGGTGGTTCCCGTGGCGCCGCAACCCGGCGTTTCGGGGGATGGGTTTCGGGTATTGGGCGCGCCACTGGTCCTCGCCTTGCTCATCGGTTTGGCCCCCTTGATTGTGGGCTGTCCACGGACGGCTGCTCGTAGGCGTGGGCGATCCCCATCCCTGGGCCAGGACGACCACCTGACAGGTGATCCAACACGCCGATCTCGCTGACGCTCGCGCGCACGACCACGCCCACGAATCCAACACAAGGGTCCGCGCGGACCCGACGATTGCGGGCCCCCGCGCCCCGTGGCGTTTCAGCGTGGCGTGGGGGAATGGGCGTTGAGCCCGGGCCGATTCCACGACGGCATTTCTCCTTGACAGCCGTTGGCCGCCTGACCTACCGTTCGCGCGACTCCGGCGGGGTGGCCGGGGGATGCGAGAGCCCACGCGGGCCCGACGGGCCAACCGGTCGGGGGCGGTGGGTGGGCCCATCCCCTGGGCCAGGCGGCCAGGGGTGGGTGGGCG
>FWWM01000330.1_pt1 | contig 91436 bp, 80 predicted proteins | sample 2228351 | NCBI WGS metagenome assembly FWWM01 (sample SAMEA103939774, study PRJEB20133) | metagenome | reverse complement strand
CGACGTTTCTGCGCCTGGGTCCCTCTGTCACCGTAGACCTCGTCCCGTTCATCAACCTCGCCATGGTTCACAAGTGGTGGGTGACTGAGGCTCTCAATCGGATCTTCTATCACGGACGCATGCCGGAAACCTTGCGGGATCAGATCCTGGTGGCGCTGGACGCGATTGCCGATCCCGCATTGCAAGTGCAAACCGCAGCTTACCTGGCCACTTCGGCCATGCTCTATCAAGTGCAGAACTGAGAGGGGGCACCGCCATGTTGACACGGAGATCGTTTTTCAAAGCGGCGCTGGCCGCTGCCTCGATCGAGCGCTTCGCCCGCATGCAGGCTCTGGCGGCCGGGGACGGTTACCGGGCTTTGGTTTGCGTCTTTCTTTTCGGCGGCAACGACGCCAACAACACGATCGTGCCCATGGAGAGCAACGCCTTCCGCAGTTATCAGAGCAGTCGCGGGCCGCTGGCCCTGGCGCAGGGGACGCTGTTGCCGATCTCATCCGGTTCGGAGGCTTACGGCTTGCACCCGCGTTTGGCGGGCATTCAGCAGCTCTACAACCAAAAGAAAGTCGCCATCATCGCCAACGTGGGCATGCTGGTGCAACCCACCACGCAATCCCAGTACAGGCAGCGCAGTGTGCCCCTGCCGCGAAACCTCTTCTCGCACTCCGATCAGCAGTTGCAATGGCAGTGCGCCGTGCCGGAGGGCGTGGCCCGTTACGGCTGGGGCGGGCTGGCCGCCGACACACTGCTCGAGCTCAACACCGAGAAGTCCTTTACTGCAATCTCGCTGACCGGCAGCAACCTCTTTCTGACCGGACGCCAGTCGCGTCAGTCCCTGGTCGAGCCCGGCGCGCCCAGCGGCTTGACCACGTTCAATAACTCCCGCGAGCAGCAAGCGCGCTTGTGGGCTTTCCAGGAGATCCTGGCGAGCGACACCGGCTACGCGCTGGTGCAAGCCGCAAGCCAGATCACTGCGGAGGGCATTCGCCTATCCAGCATGCTCTCGGAGATTCTCACAGCCAGTCCGGCGCTCAACACCCCCTTTCCCGCGACAAGCCTGGGGCGTCAGTTGGAGCAGATTGCGCGCTTGATTCGGGCTCGCAACCAGGTGGGCGTCACGCGCCAGATCTTTTTTGCCAGCCTCGGCGGCTGGGACTTACACGCCAATCTGGTAACCGGCCACGACACACTGCTGAACCAGTTGGGAGCGGCGTTGACCGCTTTCTATCGGGCGACCGAAGAACTGGGCGTGGCGGACCAAGTGGTCACCTTCACCGAGAGCGAATTCGGTCGGACCTTGAACTCAAACTCCACGGCCGGCTCCGACCACGGCTGGGGCGCCCATCATCTGGTGATCGGAGGCGCCGTCAAGGGCGGCCAGATTTACGGAACCTTCCCCACGGTGGCGCTCAACAGCCCGGACGACGCCACCGGCCGCGGCGTTTGGGTTCCGACGATTTCACTCGATCAGTACGGGGCTACGCTGGCCTCGTGGTTCGGCGTGCCTGACGAGGCCTTGACTGATCTCTTCCCCAATCTCGTCAAGTTTGCGCCGGCGAAGCTGGGCTTCTTGTGAGACAGGCCGCGAGAAAACAATGACACGTGCGCTCGTGGCGGCCGAGCCAGCGGGCGTTACCGCACTCCGGTTCATTGCTTGATGATGGTGCCGTCGCGGCGGCGGACTTCGCCCCAACCGCCGTTCAGACGCCGGCGCTCGCCGGATTCGAAACTCCCGAAGGGATACCTGGCCGCTGCTCTCTCGTCCACCTCGATGCCCCAGCCGGGCGATTCGTTGGCATACAGATAGCCGTTTTTCATCTCCGGGCACCCCTGGAAAACCTCCCGCACGCGCTCATTGAAGGCGGAGTATTCCTGGATGCCGAAGTTCCAGCAGGCCAGGTCCAGCGCGATGTTGCAGGCGTGTCCGATGGGCGAGACATCGCCCGGTCCGTGCCAGGCGGTCTTGACGCCGTAGATTTCCGCGTGGGCCGCCATCTTGCGGCAGGGCGTCAGTCCACCGGCTTGCGAGACGTGCACGCGGATGTAATCAATGAGCCGCTCGGCGATCAACGGCGTCCACTCATGCGGGCTATTGAACAGCTCGCCCATCGCGATCGGGGTGGAGCATTGCTGCCGGAGCAGTCGGAACCAGCCGATGTCTTCCGGCGAGAGCGGATCCTCGAGGAAAAACAAGCGAAAGCGCTCACAGTCTTTGGCGAATTGTAGCGCTTGAGTGGGAGAGATCCGCTCATGTACGTCATGCAGCAGCTCGACCTCCTCGCCGAGCTGCTTGCGGCATTCCTCCAACAGACGCAGAGTGCGGCGCATGTAGACCGCGGGTTCGAAGACCGGGCCGGAGTGTAAGGCCTCGATGCGCGCTTCGCCGCGCCCGGCGCCGTAAGCCGCCATGCCCGGTATGCCCACCTGCACGCGAATGTGACGAAAGCCCAGTTCCATCAGCCGCCGCGCATTCTCGATCACCTGCGGGATGTCCGGGCCGGAGGCGTGCGCGTAGCAATCCGCGGCCTCGCGGCATTTGCCGCCCAGCAACTGATAGACCGGCATGCCCGCCTGACGGCCCTTGATGTCCCACAGCGCCATATCCACCCCGCTGATGGCGTTGTTGAGGACCGGCCCGTTGCGCCAGTAGGAAGAGTTGTAGCAAGCCTGCCAGATATCTTCGATGCGGTCGGCAGGCTTGCCGATGAGGAACGGCTTCAGGTAGCGCTCCACGGCCGCCACCACCAACTCCGCACGCTGCGTGAACGTGCCGCAACCGTATCCGTACAAGCCGTCCTGATCCGTGAGGATCTTGACCACCACCAGCCGCAGCCCCGCCGGCGCGGTGGCGATGACCTGAACGTCTTTGATGCGCGGCGACGGCATGCCGCGCACGGCGCGCTGCCGGCTACCGGGCCAACTGTTCGGCGGCCAGAAAGCTCGCCTCGCGCAGGAGTCGCACCAGCACCAGCGACCAGACCAGCACGGCCGCCGGCAGCCTGCCGCGCCGACGCCCATCGCCAGGGGCCTGAAGGTAATCTGCCAGGCGCAGACGTCGCCCCGCCCAGTCACGCAGGCGAGCCGTCCTGCTCCTTCTCATCTCCGGCGTTGGCGCGCCTGCCGCAGGGCCGGAGCCAGCAACTCGGCGTTGGCGGTCAACACTTCACGGACCGCGTCTTGGAACTGGCGGCCGGCTTCGACGCGGCGCTGAACCTCTTCGGCCCAGGGCTTGGGGATGCGCAGGGTGCGGTGGCGGCCCCGGCTTATGAAGGTGAGCGTCCAAGCCGGATGTCCCTGGCCTTTGGCGCAGTGGCAGTTGGGCTTGCCACAGCGGGTCAGGCTGAGGGTCAGCGAGCCGAGCAGCAGATCTTCCGGGATCGCGAAGCGGGCCAGGGCTAGGTATTTGCGTTGCCGCCAGCGGGCGGCCTGAGGGCCTTTGGGGCGGGGAATCAGCTTGCGGCAATTCTACTGCAAGAAAAAAGCAAGGCTCTGTTACGAGTGCGAAAATAGAGTTACCCGCTACGGACCACGCCCAACCCCGCGAGCCGCCGCATTTCCACTATCACAGCTGACCTCGCCGGATCAAGAATTGCGAAATGGCTGCAACCGGGGCGGACGCGCGATCCCAGGCGGCCGGCCGGAGTGGGCGTTCCCCGCGGCCCACCTGAACCCTCGCTACCTCTCCCGGGCTGTTTGGCTCAGTGGCGCGGCGCCTCCAGCGGCGCGACGCGTCTTTGGGAACCGATCGCCGCAGGAATCCTGGCCTCGGCTAGGCCTGCCGCACGCCACGAAGCGCCTCTCGCGCGAGCTTTCGGCCGGTGAGTTCAAGGGTGGCGGCGCCCTCGGCCCTCGGGCCACTCTCGGTACTGGCGCCAGCGTAAGCAGAATGCTACCTTCGTGCTACCCCAAGGCGAGTAGGACCTGAGCGCGGTGAAAACCCCGGCGCAGGTTCCGCCGGGGGCCCGCGGCTGCGCTCACCAGGGCCCCGGAAGTCCGTTCGCTATACTAGAGTTCTTGGGTCATCGTGAAAACCGTATGAGGCATTGGGCGATTCTGCTGCTGGCCACTGTCGCGGCGCACGGAGCCGACTTTGCCAGCGGGCAGGCGGCTCGCCTGGTGATCGGCCAGCCTACCTTCACCAAGCAAGACCCCAACTCCTCGGACGTGATTTTGGGCGCCGCCGGCGGCCTTGCCTACGTCAATGACACGCTGTTCGTTTGCGACGCCAACCGCGTGGGCGCCTCCCCGATCAATCACCGGGTGCTGATCTTCCGCCCTCTTTCGCAAATGTTGCCCGCGCCGACCGACGAGCTGCCTTACTTGAAGCGCTGTCCGGTCTGCACCGGTCAAGCCACCCTGGTGCTGGGCCAGCCGGACTTCACCAAGAACGAGTGGAACCTCTCCCAGAGCGGACTCCGCATGCCCATCGCTGTCGCCTCCGACGGCCGTGTCCTGGCGGTGGCCGACACCGGCAACAATCGCGTCCTCATCTGGCTCTCGATGCCCACGTCGAACAACCAGCCCGCCGATGTAGTGGTCGGTCAGCCGGACTTCAAGAGCAACACGCCCAACAACGGCACCGGGGATTCGCGCGTGCCTGGACCCAAAACGTTGCGGGGACCCGAAGGGGTCTGGATCCAGGACGGCAAGCTCTTCGTGGCGGACACCGGCAACGATCGGGTTCTGATCTGGAACTCGATCCCCCGGCAGAATTTTCAGCCGGCGGATCTGGTGCTGGGGCAAAAGGATTTCGGCATCGGAGCTCAGGTGGATCTGGCTAAGGCGCCCCTGAATCCTCAAGCCGATACGCTGCTCTCGCCGGTCTCGGTCACCTCCGACGGGCAGCGCTTGTACGTCGCTGACCTGGGACATAACCGGGTCCTCATCTGGAATTCCATCCCCACGCGGAACGCCCAGCCGGCCGACGTGGTCGTCGGCCAGCCGGATATGACCAGCGCGGTCGCCAACAACGTTACCAAGCTATGCCAGCCCACGGGGAAAGACGAAGAAGGCAATGACATCTATCCCGCGTTGTGCATGGCGACCCTGGATTTTCCGCGCTACGCGCTCTCCGACGGGCGGCGGCTGTTTATCGCCGATGGCGGCAACGACCGCGTGCTGGTCTTCAACCGGATCCCCACCGAAAACGGCGCTCACGCCGACGTGGTCCTGGGGCAGATCGCCGGCACCGTCAATCAGGCTTCCGACTCCGCCTACCAACTCCGACGCGCCGGCGCGGATTCGCTGCGCACGCCCATGTCGCTGGCCTGGGACGGCGAGAATCTGTACGTCAGCGACCCCTTCAACCGCCGCGTCATGGTCTTCACGCCGGCCGAGCGCAAGCTACCCGTCACCGGCGTCCGCAACGCCGCCAGCCGGGAAGTCTATGCCGTCGGCGCCCTGACTTTCGATGGCACGGTCAAAGAAGACGACGAAATTACGATCACCATCGAAGGCAAGGAATACAAGTACAAGATCGTCAAGGATGACAACTTCGAAACGGTCATCCGCAAAATCTCCGAGCTGATCAACGCAGGCGATGGCGACCCGAACGTCTTGGCCACGCCGAACTACAACCTCAACGCCATCATCCTGACGGCCCGCATGCCCGGGGAGGCGGGCAACGAAATTGAAATCTCCGTCACCCTCTCTGAGAACGCTCAGATCGCGGTCACCACCAGTGGCGCCAAGCTGTCAGGGGGCATGGATGCGGCCAAGATTGCCCCCGGAACTCTGGTCAGTCTCGTAGGCGACGATCTGGCGGACTTCACGGAGAGCGCACCCCCGGATGCCGACCCGCTGCCTACCGAGCTGGGCGGAGTGCAGGTCTACTTCGACGGCATTCGCGCGCCGCTGCTTTACGTTTCGCCGACGCAGATCAACGCCCAGGTTCCCTTCGAGGTGCTGGACACCACCAGCATCAACGCTTACGTACGCACGCGGCACAAGGACGGCCGCGTCAGCATCACCACGCCCATCGCCGTTCCGATCATTCCCTCGAATCCGGGCATCTTCGCCTTCGACGGGGCGGATCCGCGTCGCGCCGTTGCCTTCCACGGAAGCAGTCACGCCAGCGGCACGGTCTCCGTAGACGGAACCGCCAAAGCGGGCGACGTGGCTACGGTGATCATCGAGGACCGCGAGTATAGCTATACCGTGCAAGAGGGCGACACGCTGGCCTCGATCCGCGACGCGCTGATCCAGCTCATCAACGAGCAGGATCCGAAGGTGTACGCCTTTCCGGCAGGCATGTGGACCCGCATTCGACTGCGCGCCCGCGTCCCCGGACCTGAGGGCAACGGCATCGTCTATTCGGCCAAGGCGGCCGAGGGAGCGCAGGTGATCATGACGCCCACCACGCCCGCGTTGTGCTGCGCGAACGTGGAGGGCGCACCGATCACCGAAGACAACCCTGCGTTACCCGGAGAAACCATCATCGTATACGCCACGGGTTTGGGGTTAGTCAAGCCCGACGAAGCCCGCGAAGCCATCGAGACCGGCGCCAAATACAAAGGCCCGGCGCTGAACGAGCCGGTCGAGTTCGTCTCCTCGCTGGCGGGCGGAAAGACCGCCAACGTCCTGTTAGCCGCCCTGATGCCGGGCGCAGTCGGCGTCTACCGGGTGGAATTGGAGCTGAACTCAGACTTACCCACCAACCCCTTCACGCAACTGACGATCGCGCAAGACGTCTACGTCAGCAACATCGTCACCATCCCGGTGGTCAACCCCAATCCCTCGTCGCCTTAGCGCGTGCGCGCCGCGCTCCCCACAGGACGGCGCTGTGCTACCATGGGCCTTGCCCACTTCGATGGGTGCAGGCTTACGGAGATGAGGAACATCGGCCCGCGTCGCAAGCTTCCTGAAACGCTGGATCTGGCCCGACTGCGCGAGAGCAAGGGCATTTCCTTGCGCCAGATCGCCGATTCCACCAAGATCAGCCTGCGTTTCCTCGAGGCCATCGAACGAGGAGATTTCAGCCAACTGCCGGGCGGCATTTACGACCGCAGTTACATCCGCCAGTACGCCCGGGCGATTGACATCGAGGAGTCACGCTTGCTGGCTTACTACGAGGCCTCGCGGGATTCCGCCGACTGAGTACACCCCGCCATGAGGGGCAGCGCCCTCCGGGATCGCCGCCGCTGGGTTGGTCTTCTGCCGTTGTGCCTTGGCATCCCCTCGGGTGTCGGCGCCGCGGAGCTTGAGGGAATTGTTCTCGAGAATCTCTCAGGCCGTCCCGTCGCTCGTGCGCAGGTCACCCTGGAGGCCAGCCACGGCGGCGCTGCCGCTATCTCGGGTTCGACCCTCACGGATTCCGGCGGGCGGTTCGTCTTCCGCTCGCTGCCGGGCGGCGCTTACCTCATTAGCGCCCGGCGGCCGGGTTATCTGCTGGCGCGCTACGGCCAGCGCCGCTGGGATGGCGCGGGATCGCCCATCGTTCTCGATCCCGCCGCTCATTTTTACGCTGAGATTCGCCTCCGGCGGCTGGGCGTCATCACCGGACAGATTCTGGACGAGAATCGCCTGGGCCTGGCGGGACACGCGGTCTATGCCTATCAGGCCGGCGAGGGCGGACTGCGTATGGTGGCAGGCGGGATCTCCGATGACCGCGGCGTCTATCGGATCGTGGGCCTGGAGCCCGGCCGTTACTACGTGCGCACCGGCCCGCGTCAACTCGAGGATGGCCGCGGGCTGCTGCCGACCTTCTTTGGCGGAACCACAGCCGCTGCGGAAGCCCGACTCGTGGATGTGGACCTGGACCGAGAAGCCTCCGGGATTGATATCGAGCCGCTGGCGGGCCGCCTGACGCGCCTCGCCGGCCGCGTGGTGGGAGTTCTTCCCGCCACCGTTACGCTCTATTCCGATACCGGCCCGCGCGAGACGCAAACCGCCGCGGACGGCTCGTTTCAATTCGACGAGCTGGCCCCGGGGCCGTATCAGCTTGTGGCCCTGGCCGGCTCTACGCCCGCGCGCGCCGCCTGGCGCCGCCTGCAATTGGGCGAACGCCCCGCGGAAATCGTGCTGGATCTGGCGCCCTTGCCGGTGCTCCGGGTGCGCTGTGAACAGCCCGGCGGACGTCCGGCGGACTGCCGGCGGGTCACCGTTTTTCTGCGCCGCAGCCAACCGCGCGAGCGCAACCCCCTGCGTGTGGAAGGAGACCAGGCCGCTTCTGTGCCGCCCGGCGAATATCAGGTGGCAGCCGTCGCGCCGCCGGAATATTTCATCCACTCGCTCCGCCTGCCACCCACCTCTCGGCGGTTCGGGTTCTTCGAGGCGCTGCCCGGAGACACGCTGGAGCTAACCGTGGCGTTGGGCGCGCGCCCAGCCGGCTTGAGCGGTAAAGTACTGGATGCCGAAGGCCGGCCGGTTCCCGGGGCGCCCGTCTTCCTGAGCGCCGTGGATCCCCACCTGCGCCTGCTGTTGGAAGGCGGGCGATCCACGCGCGCCGACCAGCGCGGCGAATACCGCTTCTTCGGTCTTCCGCCCGGGCGCTATCGCGTATTCAGCTCCTTCGAGTTTCCTGAGCCCGCGGAAGCCGATTGGGACACCCTGCCTACCGTCACCGTCACCCTGGAGGAAGGCCGGAGCGCGACACTCGAGTTGAAGCTCGTGGGCGGCTTGTGATCAGCGCCGCTCCTGAAGCCGGCGCCAGGCCTTCCAGTAGGTTTCCACCCTGGGATTTTGCGGGTTCCACCGCGGCGGTTCCGGATCATTGGCCACGCGCAACAGCCCCAGCGCCACAGCGCGCGTGAGCGTCTCCATGTTCGCGTAGTCCAGCTTCTCCCAGTGATCGCTCACCCGATGGTAATCCGGGAAATTCAGGGCCACCGAAAGGGTATGCGCCGGAATGCCCGCGTTGGCGAAGGCCACGTTGTCGCTGCGGCCGAAATAGGAGTCGCTGGCCTGGGGATGTCGAAAAAGGGTCACCCCGATCAGCCCGGCCGCCTCCGCCATTCGCGGGCCCAGATCCGAATAATCAAAGCCGGTCAGAGTGGCGCGCCCGATCTGCGGGCCTTCGGTCGCATCCGTGCGCCCGAGCTGCTCCAGGTTGATGTTGGCCACGCTTCTCTCCAGGGGGAACAGCGGATGGCGGACGTAGTAGCGGGATCCCAGCAGCCCCTTCTCCTCGCCGAAAACCGCCAGGAAAACAATGCTGCGCCTGGGTCGTGGCTTCATGCGCCCCAGCGCGGCCGCCAGTTCCAGCAAGGCGGCTACCCCGCTGGCGTTGTCGTTGGCGCCGTTGAAAATGCGGTCTCCTTCGCCGCTCGGCGCGCGCCCCGTGTGGTCGTAGTGCGCCGTGACCAGCACGAAGGTTTCTCTCAAGGCCGGATCCGAGCCGCGCAGCACGGCCGCCACGTTCCGCAACGCCACGGGTTCTTCATCGGGGGCAGGTATCCTCGCCGTGGCGGTGGCCTCGCCTTCCCCCGGCGACATCCTCTCGAAGGCTTCCAGCAGTTCGGCGCTCGAAATCAGCAGCGCCGGCGCTCCCGACTGCTCGGGATCGGAGGGATCACGCAGCCGTGGCCCTGTGCCTGTGAACGTCCTTCCTCGGCGCAGGGTGACGATGAGCGCAGGATTCAGGCGGCTCAACATGGACCGTGCCCGATTGGCCAGCGAGAATAGCTCGCGCCGGCGCCCCGCGTCCGTTCCGCCGAGATCGGGCATCGCCGTCAGCACGACTTTGCCCGCCAGCGCTTCGGCCCTCAGTTGTTCCAAAGCTTCCAGATCCTCCATCTTTACTTTGAAGACCGGCGCATTCCGCAACTCGACGAGAGCTGCCCTTTGCACCGAGACGTTGTCGGGCTTCACGGCAATGGTCCGTCCTCCCAACTCGAAGCTGAGCTCGAAGCCTTCCAGTCTGGGACGCACCAGCAGGAAACGCGCCGTCTGGGCGTAGTTCCTATCGCCGGCCGGTTCCAGCCCCGCGCGGCGAAACTGAGCGGCAATGTATTCGGCCGCCACTTCCAAGCCCATGGAAGGCGTGTCCCGCCCCTCCAGCAGATCCGAAGCCAGGAAGGAAACGTGGCCCCGCAGCGAATCCGCTGAGATATGCTCCAGCGCCGCGCGGATCTCCGGGGTGAGCGTGAAGTCGGAAGCCAGCAGGAAGCCCGCGGCCAGATAAAAAGCTGGAAGCCCTCGTGGTAGTCTCATTCTTGCGATGATAGCCCCTCTGAAGAGGCTCGGTTGATGGGCTGCTTTCAGAAGGAAGACTCCGATGACGCCGCGTGAACGTGTTCTGGCTGCCATTGCTCACAAGGAACCGGATCGCGTGCCCGTGGACCAGGGCTCGATGCGTTCCACAGGCATCATGGCCATCGCCTACAACCGCCTCAAGCAGCACCTGGGGATCGCGGAGCCGCCCACCCGGCTTTATGACCTCATTCAGCAACTGGCGCAGCCGGATCCCTGGTATCGAGAACGCTTTCAGGTGGATGCCGTAGACCTCGGGCATTTCTTCCCGATGCAGTGGCAACCCTGGACCCTCCCCGATGGCTCGCCCGCGCTGGCTCCCGCTTGGTTCCATCCTGAGTGGCGGAACTCAGAGCTGATCGTGCGCGGTCGCGACGGCGTGGTTATCGGTCGCATGCCGCCCTCCGCCCTTTATATCGAGCAGTGCTACTGGCCTCTTGCCGGAGCCGACGGGTTGGATAACTACGAGCCCCTGGAGGAGAAGATGGAGTGGGTGACCTGGGCCGCTCTACCCACCGCCCCCTATCATCCTCCCGTGGATGAGGCTCGCCGGGAAGCCATCGGCGTATTGGCCCGCGAGCTTTACGAGACCACCGACTACGCCGTCTCGCTCTCGGTCGGATGCAACTTACTGGAGTGGAGCCAATTCTTGTTCGGCATGGAAAATACTTTTTACTATCTTGCCGCCGAGAAGCGCAAAATGGCCCGCTTCCTGGATCGTCTCACCGAAATTCATCTGGAGAATCTCAGCAAGCTTTTGCCCAAGATCCGGGGATACGTGCAGATTCTTGTCGTCGGCGATGACTTAGGGATGCAGAGCGGACCCCAGATTTCTCGCCAGACTTACCGCGAGTTATTCTTCCCGCGTCACAAACGCATTTACGAGTATGCGAAACAGCAGAGCGGAGCGCATCTTTTCCTTCACTGCTGCGGCGGCGTCTATCAACTTATCCCGGATCTGATCGAGGCAGGGGTCGAGATCTTGAATCCCGTGCAGACCGGAGCTCGCCACATGGAACCCGAACGCCTCAAGCGCGAATTCGGGGGCGACCTCACCTTCTGGGGCGGCGGCTGCGACACGCAGGAACTTCTGCCGCACGGCACGCCGCAGCAGGTTCGCGCCGACGTCCTCCGGCGCCTGGAGGTTTTCATGCCGGGCGGCGGCTACGTCTGGTGCCCCATCCACAACATCATGGCCGACGTCCCGCCGGAGAACATCCTGGCCATGCAGGAAGCGGTGGAGGAATTCGGTCGCTATTGAGCGCAAGCCCGGCTGAACCGGCATCCTGCGTCGCATTGTGCTCTAAAGAGTCCGCGGGCGACCCACGATAGTCGTAAAGCGGTGTCGGAACCCAAACCTCCAAGACTCGCTGTCGCCGCCAGAATGCTTGGCGTTCAGCTTCAAAGCCGGTTGTCAGAGCTGGCGGCGTGCCTTCGTCCGCACCTGGCTCAAATGGAGCAGGGGATGTTGCGGGAGCTGGCTCGCCGGGGCTACGACCGCCGAGAGCGCAAGGCCCTGGCTGAGGTCAGTGCGCTGGCCGCAGTGCGCATGTTAGCCGCTGGCCGCAGCCTGGCCGATTTCTTCGAGCAGGTGGATTACAACGGGCGGCGGTTGGCCAAGCTGGAGATCCCCCCGGGGCGCGTGGTCGAAGAATTAGAGCGCGTGGGGCGGGAGCTGGACGCCCAGATCCGGGAGGTCTCTCCTCGCCAGGCCGCTGAGCTGGGCTGGGCGCGCCGGCAGCTTTCACTGGCGGTCGTTATCGCCATGAACAACGCTTTTTACCGGGTGCGGGAGGCCGAAACGGCGGCTCTTCACGCCCTGTTTCGGGCCGAACTGGCCTCTGGCAGTCACAAAGAGTTGATCGCCCGCTGCCTGGAGATCCTGGCCAGATGGTCAGGGGCCGCTGCCGGCCGGCTCTTCTTGCGGCAGCATGACGCATCACAATGGCGCTCGGCGGCGGCTTGGCCGCAGCCGGCCGAGGCCCGCGCTTTCACCGTTTCCCCTGAACTGGCTCGGCGGCTCCAGCGTCCGCAGCATATTCGGCCGTCCAGGGCCGCTCAGGAACTGGCGCTCGATCCGGCCTGGCGCGGCCGCTATCCTTCCTGCTGGTCCATTCCGTTGCTCCGCGGAAAACGATTGGAGGGCGTGCTCCAGCTCGGCTTTGAAAAGGATTACGAGTGGCTGCCACGAGAATTGCGCCTGTTGGAGGCAGCCGGCGAGCGCATTCTGGAGGCGGCCGAGAAGGCTCGCTTGAGCGAGGAGCTGGTTGCCCGGGAACGCCAGGTCCGCGCCCTAGCCGAGCAAATGGTGCACATCGATGAGTTGGAGCGACAGCGGATCAGTCAAGAGCTGCACGATGAGGCGGGCCAATCCCTGCTCTGTCTTCGCTTGCAGCTCGAGATGCTGGAGGGCCGGGTCGCCGGAGCCGATGGGCTGAAAAACGAGCTGGCCGAGGCCCGCCGGTTGGTCGAAAGAACCATTGAGGACGTTCGTCGTTTGGTGGCGGATCTAAGCCCCTCGGTCCTGGAAGATTTGGGGCTGGCCCCCGCCTTGCGGCGTCTGGTGAGCCGATTCCGACGCTTGCATCCCATGCGCGCCCGCCTGCGGATCCGTCTGCGGCGTCCGCTGCCCAAACGGTTAGAGAGAGTGGCTTACCGGCTGGTGCAGGAGTGCCTGAGTAATGCCGGCAAACATTCCTCGGCACGCCATCTAAACATTTTCCTGGAGGGCGACGATAAGGGACTTAGAATCCGTGTCCAGGATGACGGAGTCGGATTTCAGGTTGCTCAGGCGCTGGCACAGCCCAGAGGTTTTGGTCTGGCGGGCATCCGGGAGCGCGTGGCCTTGCTGGGGGGCAAGGTTCAGATCCACAGCCGTCCCGGCGCTGGAACCGCCGTTACGATCGAGTTGCCGATCCCCGAACCCGAAAGCGACCCGGGTGATTCCCCTCGGTGGCCGCTCGCCGGCGCACGGTGCGGCCAGGCCCAGGCGGGGCCGAAAGGTTGAGAACGACTATGCCTAAGATTCGCATCTTGTTGGTGGATGACCATACGTTGTTCCGCCAGGGCATGAGGACCCTCATTTCGGCGGAAGCTGATATGGAGGTGGTCGGCGAAGCCACCGACGGCGCCGAAGCCATCACGAAGGCGGCGGAGCTCAAACCGGACGTGGTTCTCATGGACATCGGCATGGCGGGCTTCTCCAGTTTCGAGGCCACCCGGCAGATCCGCAAGAACCGGCCTGAGACCAAGGTGCTGTTCCTCACCATGTACGACGACGAAGATTATCTGGTCGAGGGCATGGAAGTCGGGGCCAGCGGCTATGTTCTCAAGGACACTCCCGCGGCTCAGTGTCTGGCCGCCATTCGCGACGTCTATCGAGGCGGCAGTTACTTGAGTCCCCGCATGCTTTCACAACTGGTGGACGATTTCCGCTCTCGCTTGAAGTCCACCGCCCGCGTGCCTCGATTCGCCACCCTGACCGCCCGCGAAAAGGAGGTCCTGAAACTCCTGGCTGAGGGGAACTCGGTCAAGGAGATCGCCTGTCAGTTGAACCTGAGCGTCAAGACCGTGGAAGCCCACAAGTTCAATCTGATGCGCAAGCTCGACATCCACAACAAGGCTCAATTGGTCCAGTACGCCATCCAGAAGAAGATCATCAAGATTCCGGCGCTGGCCTGAGCTGGGATCCCCTGGCTTTGTCGGCTCTCCGCGGCGCCGCCCTCACCGCGGAGCGCTCGCAACTGACGAACTGAGTTGGGCAAGCGGCTCCGCCGAAGAGTGCGCCCATCTGTCACCAGTCAGCCCATCGCAAACCAGGGCTTGTACCTCGGGGAACCGCGGCGCACCTGCATATGGGGGCCGCACGAACCGTTGCTGCGCCGATCAGCTCCCTGCGATGTACAATCGTCCCATGCCGCTTCTACTGACGCGCCGGGCCATGGCCTCCGCGCTGCTGCCTGCGAGCTCATCGCGGGCCCGACCCCTTCGGCTGGGCGGCCCGATCTTCTTGAAGAGCGACGACCCCAGAGAGCTGGCTCGCGAGCATCGCCGACTGGGCTACAGCGCAGCCTATTGTCCCGAAGCCCGATTGGAGGACACAGCTCGGCTGCGCGCCATCGAGCGCGCCTTCGCCGCCGAAAATGTTGTCATCGCCGAGGTGGGGGCCTGGCGGAACCTGCTGGATCCGGATCCCGAGAAGCGCAAGGCCAACTTCGCCTACGTGCGCGATCGCCTGGCGCTCGCCGAAGAAGTGGGCGCGCGATGCTGCGTGGACATCGCCGGCTCATACAATCCCACCGTTTGGTATGGGCCGCATCCGAAGAACCTCTCGCGCGAATTCTTCGACGCCACCGTCGAAAACTGCCGTCGTCTGATTGACGAAGTGCGACCCAGGCGCACGAAGTTCACCCTGGAAATGATGGGTTGGGCCCTTCCGGATAGTCCCGAGAGCTACCTGGAGCTGATCCGGGCGGTGGATCGCAAGGCTTTCGCCGTGCATGTGGATGTGGCCAACCTGATCAACAGCCCGGCCCGCTTCTATCGCAACGGCGAAGTGATCGAGCAGTGCTTCCGCCTGCTGGGTCCCTGGGTGGTTTCCTGTCACGCCAAGGATCTGGCCTGGGTGGTCGAGATGAACGTGCACTTCGTCGAGGTGATCCCGGGACGCGGACAACTCGACTATCGAACCTACTTACGTGAACTGGCTCGGTTGCCGGTCGAAGCGCCGCTGATGTTGGAACACCTGAAGAGCCCGGAGGAATATGACGAAGGCAAGCGCTATATTCAAAGCGTGGCCCGAGAGCTGGGAGTGAGCTTCCTTTGAGACAACGAGGAGTTGCGATATGAACCGACGCGATTTTCTAGTGACGGCGGCTTCGGCGGCCGTGCAGGCCGCTGGTGCGCGCTTGCCCATTCGCAAGGGCGTGTGGCTCGGCATGCTGCCTCGAACCCTTAGCTATGCCGAGCGGTTCCGCCTGGCGCGGGATGTCGGCTTCGAAGAACTGGAATGCGGAACCGTCGAGAACCCCAAGGAAGCCGAGGAGATCAAGAAGGCTGCCCAGGCCGCAGGCCTTCGCATCCACTCGGTCATGAACCAGGCCCACTGGAAATATCCGCTGTCCTCCAGCGATCCCGCGGTGGTGGCGCAAAGCCTCAAGGGGATGGAGACCAGCCTGGAGAACGCGCGTTACTGGGGCGCCGAGGTTGTCCTGCTGGTGCCTGCCGTGGTGAACGCCGAGACCCGCTACCGCGATGCGTGGGATCGCTCCGTGGCCCAGATCCGCAAGCTGCTGCCGCTGGCGGAGAAGAACCGCGTCATCATCGCGGTGGAAAACGTCTGGAACAAGTTCTTGCTCAGCCCGCTGGAGTTCGCCCAGTACGTGGACCAGTTCCGCAGTCCCTGGGTGCGGGCCTACTTCGATGTGGGCAACGTGCTGCTGTTCGGGTTTCCGCAGGATTGGATCCGCACGCTGGGAAGCCGCATCGTGCGCCTGCACTTCAAGGACTTCCGCTTCCGCAAACGCGTGGCGGAGTTCGTCGGCTTGGGCGAAGGGGACGTGGACTGGGCCGAGGTCCACAAGGCGCTGGTTGAGATCGGCTACAAGGGACCGGCCACGGTGGAGTTGCCCGCGGGAGACGCCGATTACCTCAAAGAGGTCAGCCGCCGTGTGGATCGCATTCTGGAAGGCCGCCGCATCCTGGAATAACCCGGGCGCACGCCCATGAGAAAGTTTTTGCTTGGCGCGGCGGTGGGGTGCCTGCTGGGCGCAACCGCCGCCGTCGTGATCGCCTTCGCCCTGTTGCGCCTCGCCCGGCGTCCGCCTGGTATCCCGCAGGACGCCATCCTGGCGCTGCGCCTGGAGGGTTCGTCCCCCGAGGTGGTTCCCCTGGACTTGCCTTTGCCAGCTCTGGGGCGTCCCGGTCCCATCGGCTTGCGCGAGTACTGGGACATCCTGCGCAAAGCCGCCGTGGACCGGCGAATCCGGGCGGTGGTCTTGATGCCGCAAAATCTGGAGACCGGCTGGGCCAAGCTCGAGCAACTGCGCGAGAGCCTCGAGAAGTTTCGACAGTCAGGCAAGCCGCTTTACGCCTGGCTGCGTCGGCCGGGCACGCGCGAATACTTCCTGGCCACGGCGGCCGAGCGCGTCTACATGGGACCGGAAGACTATCTGGATTTCAAGGGGCTGCGGCTGGAGCTGATCTACCTGCGCGACAGCCTCGAGAAGCTGGGCATCGAGGTCGAGGTTGCTGCGGCCGGCAAATACAAAGACGCTCCCGACATGTTCACCCGCCGCAGCATGAGTCCCCAGACAAGCGAGGTTTTGAATTCTATCCTCGATGACATCTTCGAGCGCCTCGTTCACGCTGTGGCCCGTGGTCGCCGGCAGCCGCCTGAGCGTATCCGCGCGCTGGTTGACGAGGGACCGTTCACCTCAGCGCAGGCCGTCGCCAAAGGCCTGGTGGACGGCCTCGAGCATCAGGACCAGGTTTTCGAAGAGATCCGGAATCGCCTGCGGCTGCCTGGGCTGCGCAAGGTCGGCGCGGCCGAGTACCGCCGAGTTCCCGCAGCTTCCCTCGGCCTGGAGGGACGCGCCCGCATCGCTGTGATTGCCGCTGCGGGCATGATCGTGCGGGGCTCGGTTCCCCGTGCTCTGACCGGCGACGGACTGATCGGCTCGGACGACTTCACCGCGCTGCTGGCCGAAGTGGCCCGCGACGAGAGGATTCGCGGCGTCATCGTCCGCATTGATTCCCCGGGCGGCGACGCCACGGCTTCCGAAGAAATCTGGCGGCAGATGTCTCTGCTGGGCAAGAGGAAGCCTTTGGTGATTTCGCTGTCGGATTCCGCCGCTTCCGGGGGCTACTACATCGCCCTCACCGGTGATCCCATCCTGGCCTATCCGAGCACCATGACCGGCTCCATCGGGGTCTTCTACGGCAAGGCCAATCTGCGAGGCTTGTATGAGAAGCTGGGGGTTCGCAAGCAGATTCTCCAGCGTGGGCGTTTTGCGGCGCTGGATTCTGATTATGTGCCGCTGGGGCCTGAGGGGCGCGCCAAACTATCCGAAGCGGTCGAAGATTCCTACCGTGTTTTTCTCACGCGAGTGGCCGAAAGCCGCAAACGCAGTGTGAGGGAGATCGAACCGCTAGCCGAAGGGCGGGTCTGGCTCGGCAGCCAGGCCCTCCGCAACGGGTTGGTGGACGAGATCGGCGGTTTGGATCGCGCCATCGAGCTGATCAAGCAGCGCGCGCGAATCCCCGCCGGCGAGCCCGTGCGGCTGGTCAACTATCCGGCCCGGCGGAGCTGGATCGAGTGGTTGTGGGAGAGCGGGAGTGCGGCGCCGGAGGCCTGGCTGGCGCCAATTTTTCGTCACTGGGCGGCGAGGGTTTGGCAGGACGGCGGGATCTGGCGCCTGCGGCCCTACGAGCTGGTGGTCAAGTAGGGGCCACGAGGGGCCGACAGATTCAAGACCATCGCCGGCCAACCGCAGTCCGCAAGCCGAAGCGCGCCGCCCGGGCGCCCACCAGGCCGACTCGAGCAAGTCGTGATCCGGCGAGCAAACGGCGGGGCAACAGGCCTGGCGGGATTGGGCCCTGCGCCGGAATCAGCGCAGCGGGTCAGAGGATTGCGGACCAGGGCGGACGCGCAACGCCGGGCCTGATGCACGCCGGGGGTTTGCCGCGGCCGGCGAGGTCCACCCGCCGAGCCGGTTGCGTCCAGAACATTTCTGCCAAATTATGGTTTTCCTCCCGTTGATCGCCTCCAGCAGGCTTCGCCCGTCCGGTTTGCCCCCCATCCAACCCACCGGCACCCAGCCCGGTCAGCGCGTGCCGACCGCAGCCTGCGGATCCACGTGCCGGTTTGCTTCGCCAGTGACCTTTCTCCGTCGAGCGGCCCCAAACGAGCTTCCGTTTCCCCTACGAGGTCAGAAAGTGGCTGGCTTGCAGGCCGGCCGACTCCAGAGCGCTGGCCATTTTCGCCAGCGCCGACTTGTGAATCTGAGAGACGCGGCTCTCATTGATGCCCAGCATCCCGCCGATCTCTTTCATGGTCAGCCCGTTGGTGTAATAGAGCACCACGACCTTGCGGTAGCGCCCCGGCAGCGTTTGGATGGCGCGGGAGAGCGCCTGGCGCAGCTCACTACGTGCGCAGAGTCGGTCGGGTTGCGTATCGGGTCGAGCGGGCACGTCCGGCGGCGGCAGCTCATCGTTTTCGTGGCGGCGGGAGGAGAGCGAGACCAGTCCCACGTGCTGCATGTCCGTCATCATCCGCCGCCAGCGCTCAACGTCCACGCCCATGCGGGCTGCGACTTCAGCTTCCGTGGGATTGCGGTGCAGAATCGCCGAGAGCTCCCGCGTCACGGCTTCCCACTGTTTGTGGCGGCGGCGCATGTCGCGGGAGGCCCAGTCAAGCTGCCGCAAGCTATCCAGAATGGCGCCCTTGATCCGGTGCTTGGCGTAACTGGAAAACGCCACCTTTTTGTCAGGGTCGTACTTGGCGACAGCGTCGAACAACCCCAGGATGCCGGCGTGCACCAGGTCGTCCAGCTCGACGTGCACCGGCAAGTTTTCGTGCACCCGCACCGCGATCGCTCGGACTAAGGGCAAATGCTCCAGGATGATGCGGTCTCGCTGGGCTTGAGCCTCGCCGGCCTCAGCCTGTTTGGTGCGGCCCACCCGCCGCGTCCCGTTGGTCGGTCTGTCAGGTCCGTTGATCCGCATTCGGGCAGACACAATTGCAAGCCTGCCTCCAACCGCGCGGAATTGCTATGCGGCGATCGCCTGAATTCCTCGGCGGGAATTACCCTAGCCGCTGGACGCAGTTAGGGGAAGAGCCGCAGCGGCGTTCGCCGGAGTCCTCATGGCCGCTTTCCGCCGCTGATCGGCCCTGAAAAACATCTGTTTCAAAGCGGTGCACCGAAACGAAACGTGGCTGCGCGCTTCACCGCATCCGGCGCCAAACCAGGAAAGTCTTGATCGCCAGGCCCCCCAACAGAGCCCACACCGCCACTCTCAAAACCCCTGAGAGCGTCAGTCCTGCCATCACCGCCAGAAGGACATAGGCGCCCACCGCCGCGATGAAACGGCGGTCCCACTCGTTGCGCGTACGATGAATCGCTCCCGGTTCGTGCTGTTCGTTCGCCGAAGAAGGCATCCTATCTTGGCATGTTGTAAAGGAAGGTGAACTGCAAGCGGATTTGAAGCCCGCGATACTCAGCCGGCAGGGGCGGGAAAGGATTCGATGCGCTGATTCCGGCCACAGCCGCTCGATCCAGCGCCTCGGTGCCTGACGGACTTACGATCACCAGCTTGGGCACCTGCCCGTCGCGGCTAATGGCGAACTGGATGACGACTTTACCCCGGCGCCCCAGGCGCGCCGCTTCCGGCATCACGGCGAACCAATTGCGCCGCACCGTGGCCAGGATCTGAATGAGGTAGGGTCGAAAATCTACGCCCATCGGATCGCTGAGCAGCTCCAGACTGCTGGCTCTGCGTCCCGCGGCGGGTGGCAGATCGAGAGCCTCGCCGATCCCGCCGGGCCCCAAATCCAGGTCGCCGACGACCAACCCGCCGCCTCCCCCGCGTACGGCGGCCCGTGCCGCCTCGCTTACGGTTGTGCTGGGGAGCGGAACCTGACCGCTGCCCGGCGTCACCACGGGCGGCGCTGCGGGCGACTCAAAAGCCAGCTTGGGCTTCTCGACCGTTTGGATCTGAGGCGCCGGGATTGGAATCGGGACCGGCGGGGCCTGCGCGAGCGCGAGCGGACCCTCCAGCTTCGGCGGCTCCGGCAATCCCGGGGTGGATTCCGGCCGAACCACCGGGCCCGGCGGGGGCCGAAATCCCCCAGGCGGAAGGCGCAGGCTGCGGCGGGGCAGCAGGCTCTCTAGGTCGAACTCTCGTCCGATCTTTCCCTCATTGGCGGCCCGCTGCGTCAGTTCGGCCGGCGGCGCAACCAACTGCGCCGCTCTCTCCAGCAAGACGCCGGGATCTCGAATCAGCTGCGTCCGGGTGGGCGGCATCAGCACCAGGACCGCGGCCGCTGCGACATGCAGGAGCAGCGAGGCCAGCCAGGCCTGGCGCCGCGGCGGCTGAAAGCCGGAAAAGGACTCCGTCAGCAGGCGAAGCTCAGGCTGCTCAGCGTTCTCAACCTGGCGAACGGCTTGCATCCGAGGTTTCCATCACGGCCAGCGATCGAGCCACGATGCGGGAGTGCTCTTCAATTTTATCAACAACCGCTTTCGCCACTTCCAGCGCCTGATAAGCTTGGAGGCCGCCCACGCGTGGCGCCGCGCGCGTGCGTACGCACTCGAGGAAATGCTCCAGCTCCAGGCGAAGCGGCTCGGCCCGGCGAACCTCCAACTTGCTATACGCGATCCGGCGCTCGGGCGTTACCTGGAACACGGCCGCTTCCTGCCGCGTGTAATCGAGCGAAATGTATTGATTGGGCTGGAACATGCGCAGCTTTCTCACTCGCTCGGTCGAGACCCGGCTGGCGGTAAGATTCGCGATTGCCCCTCCGGGAAACGCCAGGCGCGCGTTGGCGATATCCACACGCTCGGAGAGGATCCTGATCCCGGCCGCTCGCACCTCCTCCGGCATCCGCCCTACCAAACTCAAGACGATTTCGATGTCGTGGATCATCAGGTCCAATACCACGTCCACGTCAAGACTGCGCGGAGTAAAGGGGCTCAGCCGATGCACCTCGAAAAACAGAGGAAGAGTTTTGATCTGCTCGAGCGCTGTGACCGCCGGGTTGAACCGTTCCAGATGGCCGACCGCCAGCACCCTGCCGGCACGGGCTGCTGTATCCACCAGCCGGCGAGCCGAGGCCAAGTCCGCCGCGATCGGTTTCTCGATGAGAACGTCCAGACCCGCGTCCAGCAGCGCGCCGCCCACTTCGGCGTGGAAAGTGGTGGGAACCGCCACCACCGCCGCCTCGGCAATGCCCGCCAGCCTCCGCACATCCTGAAAGGCTTCGCACTGGAAGAGCCGGGCGGCTTCGGCGGCCCGCGCCGCATCGGTATCCACAACCGCCACCAAATCCGCAAGTTCGCACTCCCTCAACACGCGGAGATGGTGCCGCCCGAACTGTCCGGCCCCCACGACCGCCACGCGGATCTTTCGCATGCTCCTTGTCACAGTAGCACGCTTTCCTACCCCTCTTACGTGCTATCGAAACTTGCCTCCTGCTGCCGATATGCAGATCAGGACTGATGCGCGCGCCCGCAATTCATCGCCGCGCGGCGAGACCGCGCCTGCCACACGTTGCGCTGGCCCTCTGCGCCGGGGGCTCGCTCCTTGCCCAGCAATACAGCTTCAAACACTACGGTCACGATCAGGGTCTGATGAACCTGGCGATCCACTGCCTGGTTCAGGACCGCACCGGCTTCCTCTGGGTGGGCACACAAAACGGGCTCTACCGGTACGACGGTTACCGCTTCCGAGTCTTTCAGATCGGGGACGGCCTTCCCAGCGCCCGCATCGAGTCCTTGCATGAGGATCGTCGGGGAAACCTTTGGGTCGGAACGCGCGCAGGCCTGGTGCGCTGGACCGGTACGGGCTTTCATCCCGTTGGGCTTCAACAGCGCTATGAAATTCTGGGCCGCTCGGCGATCACCTCCGATGGTGACGGGAATGTCTACTTGGGCACGGGCGAGGGATTGGTCATCATCCGGCCCGCCGCAGATGGGTCGTTTTCCGCCGCCTATCATCCGCCGCCACCTGATGCCCCGCGCGACCCGGTCTATACCGCTCACTTTGCCCCGGATGGGGACCTGTGGCTCGGTTGGGGGCGTTGTCTGTATCAGCTTCGCCACGGCCGGTTCATTCGCTTGGGGTCTGAGGCCGGCGTGCCCGAAGATCGTTGGGACGCCATCTTGGTGGACCGGGAGCGCAACGTCTGGATCCGCAGCTCGAGGCGCTTGTTGGTTCGCCCCGCTGGGCAAACGAAATTCCTGCCCCGCGACCAGGGGCTTCCGGAAGCCGCTACCTTCGCTACCCTGTCCCTGGATCGTCAGGGCAGGATTTACGCGCCCACCGATCTCGGCTTGGCCTACCGCGAGGGCGAGCGCTGGAGGATTGTGAACTCCGACCACGGCCTGCTGGCTGACAGTGTCTCCTCTGTGTTGCAGGACCGGGAAGGCTCCCTGTGGCTGGGCCTTTACGGTGGCGGTCTGGCACGCTGGGTGGGCTACAGGGAGTGGGAAGCCTGGACGAAAGCGGACGGGTTGAGCAGCTCCAGCATCTGGGCCGTGCGGCGCGACCGATCCGGAGGGCTCTGGATCGCTGCGGACTTCGGCTTGAACATGCGCAGGCCGGGCAAACCCTGGCGCGTCTGGACGGTCAAGGACGGCCTGGCGGGCAACAAGGTCCGAGCGCTCGAAATCGGTCCTGATGGAATCATATGGGCCGGTAGCGATCCCGGAGGCGTTACACGCCTGAACCCTGCGACGGGCTCGGTGGTCCGCTACGGACGCTGGTCTGGGCTGCTCGATGACCGTGTGATTACCCTGGCCCCGGATCGTGAGAACCGAGTCTGGGCCGGCACGCGGCGCGGCCTGTTTCGAAGTCGGGGTCAAGGAGCGGAGTTGCGCTTCGAGCGCCAGTTTCCCCCGGGTACCGACGACAACGAGATCATCTTCACTCTACGAGCCAGTCGCGAGGGTGGAGTTTGGGTGGCCGGCTCCCGCGGCTTGGCCCGCTTCCAGGATGGCCGCTGGCAGCGCTGGACCACGCACGAGGGACTCAAAAGCAACTACGTGGGCTACGTGGCTGAGGCGCCCGATGGCAGCGTCTGGATCGGCTACCGCGAGGCTGTGGGAGTCACCCGGCTGAGGTTTGTGGCCGGCAAACTCCAGGTCACACATTTTACGCGTCGTGACGGCCTTCGTTCCGACCAAGCGCTCTTCGTGGGCGTAGATAGCCGCGGCTGGATTTGGGTGGGCACCGACAACGGCGTGGACGTCTACGACGGGGAGGCCTGGCGTCACTACGGGGTCGCTGAAGGCTTGATCTGGGCCGATTGCAACGGCGATTCCTTCTATGCCGAACCGGACGGCAGCGTCTGGATCGGGACCAGTCGGGGCGTTTCCCATTTCCGTCCCGGCGCCGGCGTGACCCACGACCTACCGCCGCCGGTGGTGATCACCTCGGTCGTGGCCGGACGCCGACCGTTGCCGGCTGACACGAGTCCGCGCCTGCGCAGCGACTTCCGCTCCATCGAGCTCGATTTTGCCGCCCTGACCTTCCTGAGCGAAGAGCGGGTGCGCTTTCGCTATCGCCTCTTAGGCCTGGACGACGCCTGGACCTGGACTCGCGCGCGTAGCGTTCGCTTCGAACGTTTGCCGCCCGGCCGCTATACATTCGAGGTCGAGGCGCGTAATGTTTTCCGGAGCTGGAGCAGAGAGCCGGCCCGCTACCACTTTGAAGTTCTCCCGCCCTGGTGGATGACGTGGTGGTTCCGGGGATTCGTCATGGCGGCTCTCATGGCGGGGATCTGGCTGCTTCCCCGCTGGCGCCTGCGGCGGCTGCTGAAAGCCAGACAGCGTCTGGAACAAGCTGTGCGCGAGCGCACGCGCGAACTCGAACTGGAGAAGGCTCGGGCCGCCCAAGCCCTGGCTCGCGCTGAAGAGGCCAGCCGCTTGAAAAGCGAATTCCTGGCCAATATCAGCCACGAGATCCGCACTCCGATGAACGGCATCCTGGGCATGCAAGCTCTGGCGCTGTCCACCCCGCTGAGCGTCGAGCAGCGCGAGTACTTGCAAGCCGCCCAGGACTCGGCCGAGTCGTTGCTCGCCCTGCTGGATCAGCTTCTGGATTTCTCCAAGATTGAAGCCAATCGGATCGAGCTGGAATCAGCCGACTTCTCGCTCGGCGAGCTGCTGAGCACGGCTCTGAAGCCTTTCGCCTTGAAGGCGCAGGAGAAGGGCTTGGAACTTTCCTGCAAGATTGCGCCTGAGGTTCCCGACCGCCTGCGCGGCGATGCCATGCGGCTGCGGCAGATCATCCTGAATCTGGTGGGCAACGCCCTGAAGTTTACCGAGCGCGGACGGATTAGCGTCTCCGTCACGCTGCTGGGAGAACACGACGGCGAGCTGGAGTTGGGCTTTTCGGTCTCCGATACCGGTATCGGCATCCCCAAGGACAAGCAAGCCTCGGTCTTCGAGCCTTTCCGACAGGTGGATGGCTCGACGACTCGCCTGTACGGAGGAACGGGGCTGGGACTGGCCATTTGCTCGCGGCTTGTGGGCTTGCTGGGAGGCTACATGTGGTTGGAAAGCGAGCCCGGCATGGGCAGCACCTTCCACTTCACGGCGCGCTTCGCCCGCGCTGCCGAACCGGCTCCCGAGTCTGAGGGCGTTTCATCCGCGCCACAGCCCTGTCCCTCGTTGCGCATTCTCCTGGCCGAGGATAACCCCACCAACCAAAAGATGGCCGCGCGCATGTTGGAAAAGTGCGGCCACCGGGTGAGCGTCGTCAGCACCGGGCGCGAAGTCCTGGAAACACTGGAGCGCGACTCCTTCGACCTGATCCTGATGGACGTTCAGATGCCCGAGATGGACGGCTTGGAGGCTACGCGCCTGATCAGAGAGCGCGAGCGACTCAAGGGAGGGCACATCCCGATCGTGGCTATGACCGCTCACGCCATGAAAGGCGATCGCGAGCGCTGTCTGGAAGCCGGAATGGACGGCTACGTCGCCAAGCCCATCCGGATGGAAGACCTTCATCGTGAAGCCCGCGCGGCTCTCCAGAAGGCCTCCGTCCTTCAATCTTCAGGCGGGTAACCCACGATCGTAATGTCAGCAGCGTCGGCCGCCTCGATCATCTGCCGGCGATCGAGCAGCAGGGTGCGCCCGGCATCCACCGCCAGCGCCGTGGTGCCGGTTTCCACCATCACCGGAATGGTCTCTGCTCCCACGACGGGCACATCGAAGAGCAGGTGCGCGCGCCGGCGCCCTGCTTTCACCAGCCGCAGCGGTCGCCCGTTCACCAGCGCGGCAGCTCGCCGTAACATGGCGTCCGTGCCTTCCATCGCCTCCACGGCCACGCAGGCGCGCTCGGCGACGGCCACGCTCTGGCCCACGTCCAGGGCCGAGAGGGCGCCCGCGATGCGGCGCCCGTACTCGATGTCCGCCAGTTCCTCGCGCGTTGGTCTGCGGCGCGTCAGCACGCCTTCTTCGGCCACCAGGGGCTTCAGCAGCGCGGTCGAGTCACGGACCCGGATGCCTTCCTCGGCCAGGGCGTTCACCACGCCGCCGATGAGCGCGTCGGTGTTCCTGGCAGGCAGGGAAGCCAGCAGCTTCAACAGCCGCCAGTCCGGGCGGATGCCCGAGAAAATGCTGGCGTGCTTGACCTGGCCGGCCATGACCACCTCTGCGAGATTTTCTTCTTTGAGAATTTCTATCAAACGACCCAGTTGTCCCAGCGAAATCCAGTGGCAACGCCAGGCCAGCGCTTCGATTTCCGGCGAGGCCTCCTCCCGGATGCCGATGGCCACCACCTGGTGGCCGAGTTTGCGGGCCTCTTCCAGGGCTAGGATGGGAAACCGGCCGTTGCCGGCGATCAGACCGTACTTCGGAGGCGTCATGCGAGCCTCACTTGATCACGCCGCGCTCGGAAGCGGCGATGAACTCCAGCAGCTCCTCCACTTCCGCGCAGGGCAGCAGCTCCTGGCGGATCCGCTCGACAGCCTGTGAGGTGTTCAGCCCCGAACGCGTCAGCAGCCGGAAGGCTTTTTGCAAGGTCTCGATGGTCGCCGACGAGAAGCCCCGCCGCTCCAGCCCGGTGCGGTTGGCGCCGTAGACTTTGACCGCCCGTTCGCTGACGGTCATCGAGTAGGGCAGCACGTCCTGGGTGATCACGCTGTAGCCGCCGATCATGGCATGGGCTCCCACACGGCAGAACTGATGCAGCCCGGTGAAAGCGCCGATCACCGCCCAATCCCCGATGGTCACGTGTCCGCCCACGGTGACGCCGTTGGCCAGCACCGTATGGTCGCCGATGCGAACGTCGTGCGCCACGTGCACGTAGGCCATCAAGAGATTGTCGTCGCCGATCGAGGTCAGCCGCCCGCCTCCCTCGGTGCCGCGGTGGATGGTGACGAACTCGCGGATGCGGTTACGATGCCCGATCCGCGTTTCCGCTCGCTCGCCGCGGTACTTCAGATCCTGGGAAGCCACACCCACCGTCGAGAAAGGGAAGAAGATGTTGTCCTCGCCGATCCAGGTAGGACCTTCGATATAAACGTGCCCCATCACTCGCGTGCGCGCGCCGATCTCCACCTCCGGACCGATGATCGAGTAAGGACCGATCTCCGCGCTGTCGGCGATCCGCGCTTCAGGATCCACGAGAGCGGTCGGGTGGATAGGCATGACGGGGCGTCAGGGCGCCTGAGGAGCGACGGGCTCGGGTTCTTCGGAGACGACAGGCTGCTTTTCCGCCAGCTTGCACATCACCTCAGCCTCGGCCACCACGTGGCCGTCCACGCTGGCGGTGCCGTACATCTTGGCCACGGTGGCCTTGCGCCGCGCCACTTTCATCTCGATTCGGAGCTGGTCGCCGGGCACCACGGGCCGGCGGAACTTAGCCTGTTCGATGGAAGCCAGCAGCACCAGTTTGCTGTGCCGATCCGGGATGCTTTTCAGCACCAGCACGCCCGCAACCTGAGCCATGGCCTCCACGATCAGCACTCCGGGCATCACGGGAAAATCCGGAAAATGCCCCTGGAAAAACGGCTCGTTGCCGGTGACGTTTTTTACGCCCACGATGCGATCCGGCTCCAGCTCCACGATGCGATCCACCAGCAGCATCGGGTAGCGGTGCGGCAGAATCTCGCGGATAGCCTGAATATCCAGCATTCGATCTGGTTATTATAGCAGGCGATGAAGGAACTGCTCGATGCGGCGCACGCGCGGCGGCGCGACAGCGTCGCCTTGATCGGCCGACTGGTGGCGTGTGAATCTCCAAGCCACGAGCCTGCGGCAGTGGCCCGCTTCGCCCAGCTTGTAGCGCGGGAGGTCGGCCGGATGGCGAGCTGCCGGACTTTCTCCGGCCGCGGTCAGGGCCCGCACTTACGCTGCGAGTTTCGGCTGCCCGGGCCCCGCAAGCAAGGTCAGATCCTGCTGCTCGGTCATTCGGATACGGTGTGGCCTCTCGGCACGCTCCGCCGTCGGCCGTTTCGGGAAGCCGACGGCCGCCTCTGGGGACCGGGCGTTTTCGACATGAAGGCCGGAATCGCGATGGCGATCGAGGCGGTGCGCCTGATCCTCCAGCAAAAGCGGCCTGTGGCCCGGCGCGTAGTGCTGTTGCTGAACTCGGACGAGGAGATCGGCAGCGTCTCTTCGCGCGCGCTGATCGAACGGGAAGCCCGTCGCAGCGAGGCGGTCCTGGTTCTGGAGCCCGCCACAGGCCCGGAAGGAAAACTCAAGACCGCGCGCAAGGGCGTGGGCATTTACACCATTCGCGCCCTCGGCCGGGCCGCACACGCCGGCGTGGACTTCGCGGCGGGCGCCAACGCCGTGGTCGAGATCGCCCGACAGATTCAGCGCGTGGCCGGATTCACACGCCTGGATCGCGGCATTACGGTGAGCCCCGGTGTGGTGCGTGGCGGCACGCGCTCAAACGTGATTCCTGACGAAGCGGTGGCGGAGGTGGACGTTCGTGTCCCGCGCCTGAAAGACGCCGAACAGATGGACCGCCGTTTTCGCGCACTTCGGCCTTATGACGAGCGATGCCGCATCGAGGTCTCAGGCGGATTGAACCGTCCTCCCATGGAGCGCTCGCCAGGAGTGGTGCGCTTGTTCCGCCTGGCGCGCGAACTGGCGCGAGAGATGGGCTTCCAGCTCGATGAATCTTCGAGCGGCGGCGGCTCCGACGGCAACTTCACCGCGGCTCTGGGCGTGCCTACTCTCGACGGGCTGGGCGCGGTCGGCGAAGGGGCGCACGCCGAGAACGAATCGGTCTTCGTGGACCGGATTCCGGAGCGCATCGCACTGCTGGCGGCGCTGATCCAGGCGATCTGACTCCCGCCGGCGAGGCGAGCAGAGTATCGCCCGCGGCGGCTGCGGCATGCGACAATATCCACTATGAATCCTGGGATTGAGAGCATTCGCAGGCGCGGCAGCCGCCTGTTTGTCGAGGACCGGCACTTGCTGCCGGCTGCTGCCTTGATGAAGGCTGAGGGGGTCATCCGCTCGCTGGCGGATTTGAGGAAGCCTTTCGTCACCATCATCAATTCCTACACCAATCAGATTCCCGGCCACGCGCACCTGGACCGCATCGGCGCGGTGCTGCGAGAAGAACTCGAAGCTCTGGGCTTTAACGTCTGGTACGCCAACGTAGGCGCGGCGATTTGCGACGGCATCGCGATGGGGCATTTCGGCATGAAGTATTCGTTGCCCTCGCGCGAGTTGATCGCCGATCAGATCGAGTCCATCATCGGCGCCCATCCGTGCGACGCCTGGATCGGCATCGCCAACTGCGACAAGATCGTGCCGGCCATGTACAACGCCATGGTTCGCATCAACATCCCCGCTGTGTACGTCAGTGGCGGGCCGATGCTGGCGGGTCCGGGCGGAACCGACTTGATCACGGTTTTCGAGGGCGTCGGTCGTCACGCGGCGGGCAAGATGAGCGACACCGAGCTGCGTGATTTGGCCGAGAAGGCCTGCCCGGGCTGCGGCAGTTGCGCCGGGATGTTCACCGCCAACTCGATGAACTGCCTGGGTGAAGTTTTGGGGCTGGCGCTGCCGGGCAACGGCACCATCACCGCTGAGCGTTGGCGTGAGGATGGCAAGACCGAGCTGAATCCGGCTCGCATCGAGCACGTGCGCCGCTCGGCTCATGCGCTCAAGCGCTGTCTGGAGCAGAACATCCGCCCGCTGGATATCGTGACCGAGCAGGCCTTGGTGAACGCCTTCGTCCTCGATATGGCCATGGGCGGCTCGACCAATACGATTCTTCACCTACTGGCGCTGGCGCACTCGGCGGGCATACCCTTCGATCTGGCGCGGTTGAATGAGATCTCGGACGCCACGCCCACGCTGTGCAAAGTTTCTCCCAGCCGCCCTGACGTCCACATCGAAGACGTGCATCGCGTGGGTGGGATCCCGGCGATTCTTAAAGAGCTGGCGCGCTCGGGCCGCACGCCGCTGCGGCTGGATATGCCCACCGTGGCGGGTCGGCTCGAAGCGGTCGTGCAAGCCGCTCCGGAGGCGGACGGAGACGTCGTCCGCCGTTGGGACGCTCCCTTCTCCCACGACGGCGGGCTGGCGATCCTTTTCGGCAACCTGGCGCCTCGCGGTGCGGTTGTTAAAGTGGCCGGCGTGGATCCCGACATGATGGAGTTCGAAGGGCCGGCGCGCATCTACGAATCGCAGGAGGCGGCCGTGGCGGGCATTCTGGGCGGTGAAGTTCGCGACGGCGATGTGGTGGTGATTCGCTACGAAGGCCCGCGCGGCGGCCCCGGCATGCAGGAAATGCTCTCGCCGACCTCGGCCATCTCCGGCGCAGGCATTCGCGCCGCCCTGATCACCGACGGCCGCTTCTCGGGAGGCACGCGAGGGCTCTGCGTGGGCCACATTTCGCCCGAGGCCGCAGCCGGCGGTCCGATCGCTGCGGTTCGTCCGGGCGATCGCATTTACATCAATGCGCGCGCCAGACGCCTGGAGCTGAAAGTCAGCGACGAAGAGATCCAACGACGCCTGGCAGCCCTGCCCCCGTTCCAACCCAAGGTGCAGCGCGGCTGGCTGGCGCGCTACCTCCAACACGTGACCAGCGCTGACACCGGCGCCGTATTTGCGATTTGAATCGGAGCGGGTTCGCCGCAGATGCGACCCCAGAAGCAAGGCTGATCTCGGCGAGCGCTTGCCGGTACGCGGCACGTCGCATAACGGGATTCGCTGAGCGGCTTCGAAGCAGACGCCTGGAAATGCCACGGCCCTCCTCAACGGCGCTGCTCGGCAGTCACTCTCTGCCGGCTCGCGGAGCGAAGCGCGCTGCCAATGACCTCGTGCTTAGCGTGAGGATGGCGGCCGGGCGCTGGAAGGATGCCCACCGGTTTACAATCAAGACACTATGAAGTCTTTGAAGCTCGCGCTCTTCCTGCTGGCGGCGTTCGGTTCGACTGTTTCAGCCGCCGACTACGTGCTCATCCGCGGCGGCCTGTTGCGCAGCGACCAGCCCATGACGCGGCTGGATGATTTCGAAATGGCCGTGCATCCGGTGACTAACGCCGAGTACAAGCTTTTCGTGGACGAGACGCGTTACCCGCCGCCGCTTCATTGGGAGCAGGGCCGCATACCGGCAGGCATGGAAAACCACCCCGTGATTTTCGTCAACCGGGCCGATGCCTGGGCGTATGCGCGCTGGCTCTCGCGCAAAGAGGGCCGTACCTACAGGCTGCCCACCGCCGCAGAATTCGAGTACGCGGCGCGCGCCGGTTCGCCCGCAGCGCGCTATCCGTGGGGAGATGCGGGCCCTGAGGGGCGCGCGAACTACGATGCGAAAGCGGAGCGCAGTTTCGCCGAGTGGCGCCGTTACTTGCAGCCCGTGAAGAGTTATCCCGCGAATGCCTGGGGCCTCTATGACATGGCGGGGAACGTCTGGCAAATGGTGGATACTTACCCCGACCCGGCGATCGCGCGGTTCAAGTACCGCATCGAGTCGCCCGAGATGGAGGAAGGCGCGATCGCGGGCGGCTCCTGGGCGCGCGGTGAGTATTACCTGCGTTGCGGCGTGCGCGGCGGCGCTTCGGCCGGGATCCGTCATCCGGATCTGGGATTCCGGCTCGTGCGCGAGCCCGCCGGCGCCACGCATTTCCAGCGCCGGCCCCGACGCCTCGTAGCGCAGCCGGCGGGCGACGGCGCGGTTTACCTGGGCTGGCAATTGCTGCCTCAGGATCCCGGGGACTGCGGGTTCCATGTCTATCGCGCCACGCGCCGCGATGTGGCCGGCGAGCGGATCACCCCCCGCCCGGTGCGGGACTCTACGAACTTCGTGGACCCCCAGCCGCCGAAAGCCGAGCGCGTCTACTACCGTGTGCGCGCCGTGGATGCCGCCGGCCGCGAGGGCCCGCCCTCGGAATGGGCGGCGGTGAACCCTGCGGCCCGACGTACCGGTCTGATAGCCGTTTTCCAGCCCACGGCGCCACAGGGCGGCTTCGTTCCCGTCTTTGGCGATCTCGATGGCGACGGCGTGCTGGACGCGGTCCTGCGTTTGGATAACGGCATCCGCGAGATGTCGCGCGATCCCGGCGTGCCGGTGGAACTGGAGGCCTTCACCAGCTACGGCCGCAGCTTGTGGCGCAGGCCTCTGGTCCGCCACGATCAGTGCTTCGGCAATGCCAACAACGTCCCCGTGGTGGTCTGGGACCTAGATCACGACGGCAAGGCCGAAGTGATCTGCCGCTTGCAGGAGGGCGAGCAGACCTACCTGGCGGTGTTGGACGGCATGAGCGGCCGGGTGCGCCGCAAAACGCCCTGGACAGCGATGGTTTCAGACTTCTCGCGTTCCTCCACGCGCATCCACATGTCGGTGGCCTATCTCGACGGCCGTGTCCCGGCCATCATCACGCAAACGGGCCTGTACGAAAACGAGGTGCTCGACGCCTACGACTCGAATCTGAAGAAGCTATGGACGTATCAGAGCTTCGCCGAGACCAACGGCAGCGGCTCGCACCACGTGGACATTGCGGACGTGGACGGCGACGGGCGCGACGAGGTCTTCAACGGGACTATGGTTCTGAACCCGGACGGACGCCTGCGCTGGGCGCTGTATCGCGGGCACCCGGACATTGTGGCCATCAAACACGTGCTGCCTGGCTTGAAGACGCGGCAAGTTTATTACGTGGTGGAAAGCAGCACGCACGCCGGCGCTTACCTGGCCGACGCCGCCACCGGCAAGATTTTCTGGAAAGTGAACCGCGAGGACGACCCACGCTGGACGCACGGGCATCTGGGATGGGCCTCGGATATCTGGGAAGGTTCGCCAGGCATGGAGTTGCTGGCCAACCGCGATGGCCACGAGGCCAAAGACCAGGTGCTGTTCGCCGCCGACGGCAAGATCCTGCTCGAACCCTTCCCTCCCGGCTGGCGTCCCGTGAACTGGAGCGGAGGTCCGGCGCGCGACCTCATGACCGGGAACGGCCGCCAGATCGCGAGGTTTGACGGCAAGGCCGTCGTGCCGCTGCCGATTCCGGGACCTAATGAATCCTCCGGCGCCTGCATGATGGTCGCCGATCTGGCCGGCGATTATCGCGACGAGGTCGTCTGCGTGGGGAGGACGCCGGAGGGCGCCGCGGCTGTGCTGGTGTTCACGAACCTGGAGCCTGTCGCGCGGCGCGAGGTCACGCGAACGGCCAATCGCGAGTATCGCCTGTGGATGGCGCGAAACATGGGCGGCGGCTATGCGTCGTATTTCGAGTGGCAGCCGTGACAGACTGCTTCATGCTGCGGGCCATCGAGCTGGCCCTGGAGAACGTCCGTTCCGGGCGCGGCGGTCCCTTTGCCGCAATCGTAGTCCGCGACGGGAGGATTCTGGCCGAGGGCGTGAATCTGGTGACCTCGACCAATGACCCGACGGCGCACGCCGAGATGGTCGCGATTCGCGAAGCCTGCCGCAGGCTGGGCAGCTTCCAGTTGACCGGTTGTGAAATCTACGCGACCTGCGAGCCCTGCCCCATGTGCTTGGGCGCAATCTACTGGGCGCGCCCCGCACGCGTCTACTACGCGCTGACGCGGCAGGACGCCGCAGCCGTCGGCTTCGATGACGCCCTGATCTACGAGGAGCTCCAGCGGCCCCCGGATCGTCGCCGCATTCCCCTGATCCAAATCATGCACGAGCGCGCTCGACCGATCTTCGAAGCCTGGGAACGCAAGCACGACAAGGTGCGCTACTGAATCCGTTTTCCGGCGCAGAGGTCTGGCGGTGGCTTAGTTATCGGCCCCCAGGGCCGGATTGATTCACCTCCTCGGGCAGCAGCTCAGGAGGCCTCAACTGATGCGCTCGGCGCAGCCTCACGCTTTCGCCAACTCGGCCGCGTGAGCCTGGATCTTCCGGATCGCGTCCGCAATCTGTTCCATGTCGCGCCTCGTGCCGAGCAGCATATTCTGCGTGAACCAGACCGCCTCCTCGCAGAGCCGATCATTCTCCGGGCACTGGTTGCGCTCCTCCCACTGGCGCAGGCGCTCCGGCGGACAGACGGCCCGAAAGGCGCGCGAGCTGAGCGTGTTCTTCAAGAACGGTTCCTTGTTGAGCGGCCGGTAGCCGTCGGAGGCGGGGATTCCCTCCGCGCGCAGCGCCTTGAGGAACTTCGCGCGTGGCAGACCGGCGAAATGCTCTTTGAGGTACCGCATCATGTACAGGTGGTAGGCGTTGCGCGTGCAGCCCGGATAAGTGCGCGCCGGGCGGATCCCCGGGATCTCGCTCAGCAGGCTGGTCAAATACTGACCGTTCTGGTCGCGCGTGCGCGCTTGCTCCTCCAGCCGCGTCATCTGGGCCATCAGCAAAGCCGCCTGGAATTCGGTCATGCGAAGGTTGTGGCCCGTTGAGTGGTAACTGAAATCGTAACTGCTCACCTTGCGAGCGCGCCCGTTGTTGTGGAAGGCATAACAGCGCTCGATCAGCTCGTCGCTGCCGGTAAGAATGGCGCCGCCCTCGCCGGAGTTCAGGTTCTTGGAAGCTTGAAAGCTGAAGCAACCTGTATCTCCGAGCGTGCCCAGCTTGCGGCCGCGCCATTCGCCCAGGTGGGCCTGGCAGGCGTCCTCGATGACCGGCAACTTATGTTTGCGGGCGATCGCCAGGATCGTGTCCAGGTCGGCTGCCGATCCCCCGATGTGCACGGGGATGATGGCCGTGGTGCGCGGCGTGATGGCGGCTTCGATCTTGCGAGCGTCAATCTGAAAGGTCTCGGGATCCGTGTCCACGAACACGGGGATGGCGTGCATCAGAAGCACGACGTTGACGGTAGCGATAAAGGTATACGGGGGTACGATGACCTCGTCGCCCGGCGCCACGCCGAGTGCGTTCAAGGATGTGAACAGGGCGCTGGTCCCGTTGGCGGTGGCCAGGCAGTGCTTCGCGCCGGTCAGGCGCGCGTAGGCCTCCTCGAACCGGTTGACCTGCTGCCCGTAGCCTCGGAACCATTTCCCACTGCGCAGCACTTGCAATAGCGCCTTCTCTTCGGTAGCGTTGAATTTCGGCCAGGACGGGAAGGGTTCGGTGCGCACGGGCTTTCCGCCCAGCAGGGCGGGCTTCTCCGCGACCCGCACGGCCGCCGCCACAGCGCCGCCGGCCGGGACGGCGCTCAGGAAACTCCGACGACTCAATCGGCTTGCCATCTCTCTCCTCTCCCATCGGGAGGCCGTAGGTCCGACCCGCTGCCGAACGGCCCACCCGAGTGACAATATGAATATTACTCTGATCGAGGCCCCCTTGTCAGTCCCGGAAACTGTTCGTGACATGGCAGGTCCCGATGCGGCCCTGCTCGAGCTTCAAAAAGAAGTGATCGCTTGCAACCGCTGCCCACGACTCCGGCAATGGTGCGCTCATGTCGCCTCCGTCCGGCGTCGGGCTTTCCGCGCTTGGGAATATTGGGGCAGGCCCATTCCCTCTTTCGGCGATCCGCGAGCGCGTCTGTTGATCGTGGGCCTGGCGCCGGCGGCGCACGGGGCGAACCGCACCGGACGAATCTTCACCGGAGATCGTTCAGGCGACTTTTTATTCCGGGCGCTGTACGAGAACGGCTTTGCCTCGCAGCCTTTCAGTCGTGCTCTGGACGACGGCTTGCAGGTTCGCGACGTGTGGATCACCGCGGCGGTCCGTTGCGCTCCGCCCGCCAATAAGCCGCGGCCCGAGGAATTCCGCAATTGCCGGCCCTTCCTGGTGCGCGAACTCGAGCTGCTGACGAATTTAAAAGTGATCGTCGCGCTCGGGCGGCTGGCCTTCGACGCTTGCCTGAAAGCGTTGGCCGAACGCGGCGTCCGCTTGCCGCGCGGAGGGGCGCAATTCCGGCACGGTCGCCTGCATCGCCTCGCCGGGGCGCCCTTGCTGATCAGCTCGTATCACCCCAGTCAGCAGAACACGCAGACCGGCCGCCTTACCGAATCCATGTTCCGGCGCGTGTTCTCGAGCGCGCGGCACCTGCTCACGGAGGGAGCATGATCAAGGCTTCGCCGCACATGTCGGCTCGTGTGGTTCTGCGTCGCGAGGTCTCCGACGGCTTGTGGATCCTGCGGCTGCGCCCCGAGGCCCCGCTGACGTTCCAGGCCGGCCAGTACGTCGCAGTGGGCCTATCCTCCGGATCCCGCTTGATCGAGCGCCCTTACTCGATTGCTTCGGCCCCGGGTCAGGCGGATCTGGAGTTCTTTCTGGAGCGCGTCGAAGGCGGTGCGCTGTCGCCGCAACTCTATGAGGTCCCCGAGGGCGGCCAGGTGTGGGTCCGCCGTGAGGCCAAGGGGCGCTTGCTGCTGGATCAGCGGAGCGGACGCCGAAAGCACTTCATGGTCGCTACGGTAACCGGGGTGGCCCCGTTCGTGAGCATGGTGCGAACGCTCATGGCTGAAGCCGGCCGGGGCGAGCCGATGCCTCGCGTGGCCCTTTTGCACGGCGCCAGCTCGCCGGAGGAATTCGGATACCTGGAAGAGCTCTGCGAGTACGCACGCCGTTTCGAGTGGTTCGACTACATCCCGACCATCAGCCGCCCCTGGCAGGCTTCCGGCTGGCGCGGCGAGCGGGGGCGCGTCGAGGATGTGGCGCGAAAGCATCTGGATGCTTTAGGCTTCGGCCCGGAAGAGACGGTGGCCTACCTGTGCGGACACCCCGGAATGATCGCCAACATGCGAGGCGTACTCAGCCGCGCGGGCTTGGCCGAGGGCTTTATCCGGGAAGAGCTGTACTGGCGGTCTGGCAAATAGCGAGCCTGGTCTGTGCGTCGCCGGGTTCGTTGACCGGCCGCGGCGGTCCGAAGGCCAGGGCCGGGCGGTGCGCCTTTGGGCAAGTGCGTTGTATAATTTGGTTAGGTGTCGAGCTGAAGCAGTGGGCGAAAGCCCACTTTTTTGTTGCTCGCCCGGTGAGGAATGAGCAAGGAAACGGTCATCGCCAGGGTTCGCGAGGTCGCCGAACGCGTAGCCCGTTCCGAGGGCATGGAGGTTGTCGAAGTGGAGTTCGTCGGGGCGGGGAACCGGCGAGTCCTGCGCATTTACATTGATAAACCCGAGGGGATTACGCACCGTGATTGCGAGCTGGTCTCCCACCAGGTGGGCACGATCCTGGACGTCGAGGATTTGGTGCCGGGCGGCCGTTACACGTTGGAGGTCAGCTCGCCGGGCGTCGAGCGCAAGCTGATCCGGCCCTGTGACTACGAACGGTTCGTAGGTCGCAAGGCCCGCGTGGTCCTCCGCGAGCCCGTCGAGAATCAGCGGCACTGGGAGGGCGTACTGGCGGGATTCGCAGACGGCGTGGTGACCCTGGAACCCCGGCCGGGCCGCACGATCCGCATTCACCTCACTCAAATCGAGCGAGCCAACCTGAAGTTCGAGTGGTAATCACCGGAAAACTGGAGAAAGAGGGAATCTTGGCAAGCATCTACCAGTCCATCGAGATTCTGAGCAAGGAAAAAGGCATTGATCCGCAGATCGTCCTGGATGCGGTCAAGGACGCCATGGTGGCGGCCGTGCGCAAGCAGTACCGCACCAACGAGGAACTTGTGGCGGAGTTCGAGGGCGGCGGGATCCAGATCTACGCTCTCAAACGGGTGGTCGAGCAAGTCCAGGATCCGGTCAACGAAGTGACGCTGGAGCAGGCGCGCAAGGTGGATCCGACGGCCGAGATCGGCGGCGTGATCCGGATCCCGAAGTCCACCGAATTGCTCGGCCGCATCTCAGCGCAGACCGCCAAACAGGTGATCCTGCAAAAGGTGCGAGAAGCCGAGCGTGAGATCGTCTACCAGGAATATGCCGGACGCGTGGGCGAGTTAGTCAATTGCACCGTGAAGCGAGTCGAGGGAGGCGACCTCATCGTGGATCTGGGCAAGACCGAAGCGCGTCTGCCGAAGAAGGAACAGTCACGCGCCGAGAGTTATAGCGTGGGCGATCGGATCCGGTGCGTGATCAAGAGCGTGGAGAAGAGCGGCAAGACGCCGGGCGTGATCGTCTCGCGCGCCGCCCCGGAACTGGTGATGCGTCTGTTTGAGCAGGAAGTCCCGGAGATTTACGACAACACCGTGGTGATCAAAGCCTGCGCGCGCGAGGCCGGCGAGCGGACCAAGATCGCCGTGCAGAGCCGCGACCGGGATGTGGATAGCGTGGGCGCTTGCGTGGGCATGAAGGGCATGCGCGTGCAGTCCATTATTCGCGAGTTGCGCGGCGAGAAGATTGACATCATCGAGTACTCCGACGATCCGGTGGTCTTCGCCACGCACGCCCTCAGCCCCGCCAAGATCTCCAAGGTCACCATTCTGGATCCCGTGGAAAAGCACATGGAGGTGATCGTCGAGGACTCGCAGCTCTCGCTGGCCATCGGCAAGAAGGGCCAGAACGTCCGTCTGGCGGCCAAGCTGATGGGTTGGCGCATTGACATCAAGAGCGAGGAGGAGAAGCGGCGGGAGGTCGAGTCGGAGATGGCGGCGCTGGTCGTGCCGGGCGCGCCGGTCTCGGTACTTCTGGACCACGGGCTCAGTGAGAAGGTCATCGAGCGGTTGACGGAGGCCGGCGTCGGCACTGTTGAGCAGCTCGGCGCCATGACTCCGGAGCAGTTAGAGGCCATCCAGGGCATTGGTCCGAAAACCGTGGAGGCCATCCAGTTCGCCGTGAACAGCTACTACGCGCAGTTCGAGGAAGCATTGGCCCCGGAGGCCGCTTTCGACGAAGCGGTCGGAGCGGAGTTGCCGGAGGAGACACCGGCGGAAGCCGGCGAAGACCAACCCGCAGGGCGCTCGGAGGAGGCAGCCGATATGTCTGGAGTGCAGCTCGGATCCGAGGATGCATCTCAGGTTGGTCCGGAATCATCCGAATTTCAGGAACAGTCGGCTGACGAAGCACGGAGTGGGAGCGCATCTACTCCGGCGACTTCCGAGCCGGATCTGCTAGTATAGAGTCTCGGATTCCCGAAGTTGGGGGTTATCCCATCCCAGCGGGCGGCGGGCTCCGGGCTGTGATGGACAGCCACGGGTGGAATCCGCGGGCCTGCTGGGTATTACTTGTATGAAGAAGATTCGCATCAACGAGCTGGCGCGCGAATGCGAGCAGCCCAACAGCGTCATCCTGGCGCTGCTTCCGCAGTTCGGCATCACCGAGAAGAAGACTCACTCCAGCTCGGTGGACGAGGAAACCGCTCAAAAGATCCGCCGGTATTTCGGGATCGTGTCAGAGCCGGAAGCGCCCCCGGCGCCACCGGCCGAACAGGTCACTGAAGCGGTCGTTCAAGCCGCTGAGCCCGCTCCGGTTGCCGCCACGCAGCCGGAGAGTCCTTCCGTTGAGCCTGCGGCTCCGGAACCACCGCCCACGATTGCGGAGGCGCCGCCCCCGACGCCGCAGCCGGCCCTGGATGCCGTTGCCCTGTTGGCGCGTCCCGCCAAACCCATTCGCCCGCCGCTGGCTGGACGCGGCCCTGTGAAGGAGCCTGTAGCAGAGGCCGCACCCCCGGTAGCCGTTCAACCGGCGCCCCCGCCGTCGCCGGGGGTCGCTGCGCCGCCTTCTCCCTCAACGCCTCCGCCTGGCGTTACAACGCAGGCGCCCCCACCCAAACCCGGGCAAATCATCTCCGGTCCCAGGCAGCCTCTGCCGCCAGACAAATTGAGGGTCGTGCGGCCGGCCGCGGCAGCACGCCCGCCGGCGATCCCGCAGGTGCCTGTGCCACCGGCTCAGGCGGTGACTCCCCCGTCGGCGGTCGTGGTTGGCAAACCCGCGCCGGCGCCCGGCAGGCCCCCTGTGGTTGGACAACCCGCCGCCCGCCCTGTGGTTCCTCCCCGGCCCGAGCTGGTGCAAAGGATTGCACAAACTCGAGCCATGCCCGGACAGCCGCAGCCCAGACCCGGCATGCCGGCACGACCGACATCGCCGCCCGTACCCGGACAACCCATCTACAAGGGTCCCGTGCGGCCCGGGCAGCCGTTGGTGCGCGCCAAGAGCGGCGCCGTCCCCGGCGTGGCGCCTCGGGCACGCGGCGTGCATCCTACCACTCCGCTTCGTCCGGAGCCTGTCGCCCCTCCGCCCGCTGACGGACGTCGCCTGCCCGAACGCAAGCAACCGCGGGCGGTGGATCGCGAGTTGGAGCGCGAGGAGAAAGTCCTGCGCCGTCCCATCGTTCGACGGGAAGAGCCGGCACGACCGGCCGAAGGCAAGCAGATCACCGTCGCCGAGGGGATCACCGTCAAGGAACTCTCGGAAAAGCTGGGCCTGAAGGCCAGCGTGGTGATCAAGAAGTTGGTGGAAGACAAGAAGGTCTTTGCCACCATCAACCAGACCCTGGACGTGAAGCTGGCCGAAGAAGTGGCCCGCGAGTTCGGCGCGCAGGTCACGCAGGTCAGCTTCGAGCAGGAAGCCGAAGCGCAACTGCAATTGGAGCACGGCCCCGAGGATCAGGATTTGGTCAAACGCCCGCCGGTGGTGACGGTGATGGGGCATGTGGACCACGGCAAGACCTCGCTGCTGGACGCCATTCGCGAGAGCAACGTGGCGGAACGCGAAGCGGGCGGCATCACGCAGCACATCGGCGCTTACGCCGTCGAGAAGGACGGGCGCAAGATCGTCTTCATAGACACTCCGGGTCACGAGGCCTTCACCCGCATGCGAGCCCGCGGGGCCAAGGTCACCGACATCGTCGTCCTGGTGGTGGCCGCCGATGACGGCGTCATGCCGCAGACGCTGGAAGCCATAGATCACGCGCGCGCGGCGGGCGTGCCCATCGTGGTGGCGATCAACAAGATTGACAAGCCGGAAGCGCAGCCGGAGCGCGTCAAGCAGCAGCTCAGCGATCGAGGCCTGGTGCCCGAGGAGTGGGGCGGCGAAACGGTGATGGTCCCGGTTTCGGCGCGCACACGTCAGAACCTGGATTTGCTGTTGGAGATGATCCTGTTGGTGGCCGACATGCAGGAGCTGAAGGCCAACCCGAACCGCCCGGCGGTGGGCACCGTCCTGGAGGCGCGGCTGGATAAGGGCCGCGGGCCTGTGGCCACGGTGCTGATCAGTAACGGCACGCTGCGGGTGGGCGATTTCGTCATCTGCGGCGCGGTCTTCGGCAAGGTGCGCGCGATGTTCGACGATCGGGGGTTGTCGGTCTCCGAAGCCGGTCCTTCCAGTCCCGTGGAGGTCCTGGGTCTGGATTCCTTGCCCGATGTTGGCGAGACCATGCAGGTGGTGGCCGATACCGCGAAGGCCAAGCAGATCGTGATGTATCGCGAGGCCAAGGCGCGCGAGCAGAGCCTGGCGCGCACCGCCCGCGCCTCGCTCGAACAGTTGCATGCGCAACTCAAGGAGGGCGAGACCAAGGAACTGCTGTTGGTGGTGAAGGCCGACGTCCGCGGAACCGCCGAGGTGCTCACGGAAACCCTGCAAAAGCTTTCCAACGAGAAAGTGCAGATTCGGGTGATTCACGCGGGCGTGGGCGCGATCACCGAGAACGACGTGCTGCTGGCTTCGGCTTCCAACGCGGTGATCATCGGGTTCAACGTCCGTCCCGACCGCAACGCTGCGGCTGTGGCCGAGCAAGAGAAAGTGGACATCCGCCTGCACACCGTCATCTACGAGCTGACCGACGAGATCAAACGGGCGATGGCCGGCATGCTCGAGCCGGTGATCAAGGAGGTCTACCGCGGGCGGGCCGAGGTCCGCGAGACCTTCCGCATCTCGAAGGTGGGCACGGTGGCGGGTTGCCTGGTGGTGGACGGCTACCTCAGCCGCGACAGCGAGGTGCGCGTATTGCGCGACAACGTCGTGGTCTACACCGGCAAGATCGCCTCCTTGAAGCGCTTCAAGGACGACGCCCAGGAGGTGAAAGCCGGATTGGAGTGCGGGGTGGCGATCGAGAACTTCAACGACATCAAGCCGGGTGACGTCCTGGAAGCCTTTGTCCGCGAACAGGTGGCCGTCGAAGCGCTGGTCTGAGCTGATTCCATGCCGACCGTGGGTGTCCTCACCATGGAGGTGAGGCTCGAGAACTCGCACTCGCTGAAAGACAAGAGGCAGGTGGTGCAAGGTCTGAAAGACCGACTGCGCCGCAAGTTCAACGTCGCCGTGGCGGAGATTGATTATCAGGACCTCTGGCAGCGCGCGCTGGTGGCCGCCGTCACCGTCTCCGGAGATCACAGTCAGGCAGCGCTGATTCTGGAGGCCGTGGAGCGCGAGGCGGCGCAGTGGCTGGGGGGAAGCCTGGTCGGGGCCACGCTGGAATGGCTGGAGTAGGGCTCTGATGGATGCGCGGCGGACGGAACGAGTGGCGGAGGCGCTGCGGGAGGAGCTGGCGGAGATTATCGGTTACGAAATGTCGGACCCGCGATTGGCGGCCGTGGTGGTCACAGGAGTGGCCGTGAGCCGGGACCTGCGGCAGGCCAGGGTTTCCGTCATCGCCGGCGGCGGGCCGATCGAACGCCAGGCCGCGCTGCGCGCTTTGGAGGGCGCGCGCCACTGGATCCGACGGGAGGTGGCAGGACGATTGCGCTTGTGGCGCATTCCTGAGTTCCATTTCCAGGCGGATCCGGCCGGCGAGGAGCTTCGCCCGCAGAACTCCCCCGCCGCCGACGTACCCGGGGGAAGCGGCTCGTGAGGCGCGGTCAGGCTGCGAAACGGTCCGGTCTCGACAATTCGCAGATTCATTGTTCTAAACAGATCGCGCTATTCTTGGTTTTCTCGGCGGCTTTCGCCTTCCTCCCCGCGGCCGCGCGGGCGCAGGAGCTGCTGCGCCTGGAGGCCAACGCCGACGCCATGGGCACGACCTTCTCGCTGGCCCTCTACGGCGAGGACCGCGAGCGCATGGAGGCCGCCGCAGAGGCCGCCTTCGCGGAAGTGCGCCGCCTGGAACGGATGTTGTCGAACTACCGGCCCAACAGCGAGTGGAGTCGCGTCAACCGCGAGGCGGCCGAGCATCCTGTGCGCGTCAGCCGCGAACTGTTCGAGTTGCTGGAGGCGTGCATCCGCTACAGTGAGGCGAGCGAGGGCGCCTTCGACATCACCGTAGGCCCTTTGATGAAAGTCTGGGGTTTCTACCGCGGCAGTGGCCGCCTGCCGGCCCGCGAGGAGGTGCAAGCCGCACTGGCTCGGGTCGGATATAAGAACCTCCTGCTGGACCCTGAGAACCAAACTGTGCGTTTCGCCCAGCCCGGCGTGGAGATAGATCCCGGAGGAATCGGAAAGGGGTACGCCGTGGACCGGATGGTCGGCGTGCTGAAGGAGCACGGCATCGCCACAGCCCTGGTCTCGGCTTCCGGCTCCAGCATCTACGCTCTGGGATCTCCGCCTTCGGAACCGCGAGGTTGGGAGGTCCGCATCCGTCATCCCCGGGATGAAACTCAAACCGTAGAAACCTTCTATCTCAAGAACCAGTCGCTTTCCACTTCGGGAAGTTACGAAAAGTTCTTTGTAGCAGAAGGTAAGACTTACAGTCATATTATGGACCCACGCACCGGATACCCCGCAGCCGGCGTGCTCTCGGTATCCGTGGTGGCGCCCAAGACCCTGGACAGCGAGGCGTGGACCAAGCCTTTTTTCATCTTGGGTCGAAGCTGGACCCTCCAGCACAAACCCAAGTACATGCGCGTCTTCTTGTGTGAGGACAAAGCGGAACTTCAATGCGCGTGGCTTCCTTGAACAGTCGTTTTCTCGACGCCTGCCGTCGCCGCCCTACCGATGTGCGTCCGGTGTGGTTCCTGCGGCAGGCGGGCCGCTACCTCAAACCCTATCGAGCGATTCGCGCCAAACACGGCATCATGGAAATCTGCAAGCGTCCGGAGTTGGCTGCGGCCGTCACCTTGCAGCCGGTGGAGATTCTGGACGTGGACGCCGCCATCATCTTTGCCGATGTGCTGCTGCCGCTGGAACCCATGGGAGTGAAAGTGCGGTTCGTCAGCGGCGAAGGGCCGGTGATCGAGAACCCCGTTCGAACGTCGGAAGACGTTGACACGCTCTCGATCTCGAACACCGACGAGCTAGGCTACGTGGCCGAGAGCATCCAGATGGTGGTCAAGGCGCTGGGGGGACGGGTGCCCGTGATCGGCCTGGTGGGCGCTCCCTTCACGCTCGCCGGTTACGTCATCGAAGGCGGCCCCTCCCGGACCATGCTCCGGACCAAGCAGATGATGTATTCCGACGAGACGCTCTGGCGCCGTCTGATGGGCAAGCTGGTGGACGTCCTAGGCGCGTACGGCCTGTTGCAAGTCACCGCCGGCGCGCGCGCCATTCAGGTCCTGGACAGTTCGGTCGGAGCGCTGGGGCCGGAGGATTATTCCCGTTATGTAGCGCCGTATTCCCGCGCTTTGATCGAGCGCCTGCGCTCGAGCGGAGTCCCCGTCATTCACCACGGCACAGGGGCCGGCGGATTCTACCGCGAACTCCACGCCGTGGGTTGCGACGTGCTGGGCGTGGATTGGCGCGTCGCCATTGACCAGGCCTGGATGGACGTCAGCTATCGCTGCGCGATTCAGGGCAACCTCGATCCGGCTGCCATGCTGGCGCCCCTGCCGGAATTGAAAATGCGCGTTCACGAGCTGTTGAAGCGCACCGGCTCACGCCCCGGACATATCTTCAACGTCGGCCATGGCATTCTGCCCGAGACGCCGGTCGAACACGTCAAGGCGGTCGTCGGCTACGTGCGCGAGTTCAAGCTCTGAGGGGGAGTCTGAACCCCGCCAGGGATCCTGAGAGTTCCGACAGCGGGGCCTGCTCTTTTCAGAGCAGGGATCGCAGCCGGCCGGGATCCGCCAGCAGCCGAACAAACTCGCGATCGCCGGGCAGGAAGTCATAGCTCGGCAAGCGCTCCGGCAGCTCCCAGCGGAGCTCGGCGAACGCCCGGTTTTCAACCGCGCCGCTCACCGCTGCGCGATAGAAAATCAGCAGCAGCGGGTCGCTGTGCGGGTATTGATACGGGTAGCGGCAAAGCTCCTCACCGATTTCCGCGTGCACGCCCAGCTCCTCCATTAGTTCACGCTCCAGCGCAGCGCGCGGATCTTCATCCGGTTCGACCTTTCCGCCCGGGAACTCCCACAGCAGCGGATGGCGCCCTTGCGGGGGGCGCCGGGCAATCAGCACCCGACCATGGCGTTCGATCACCGCGGCCACCACCATCACAGGCGAGTTCCGCACGGCGACTCCCCCAGCCAGGAACCTGCTTCCGTGATAATGGGAACTGACATCGCAACTATTCCATCACAGGGACAGGATGTACAGCCAGGCCTTGCTGGACCATCTTCGCAATCCCCGTCATGCGGGGCAGTTACCCCCGCCTGCGCCGACGGTTCAGGTGACCAACCCTGTTTGCGGCGACGTTCTGCGGGTCTCGGTTCGGGTAGAATCCGGCGTGATCCGCGAAGCGCGGTTCAAGGCTCAGGGCTGTCCGCCCACAATCGCCTGCGGGTCCGCGCTCGCTGAGTGGCTGCATGGGCGCGATGTGGATGCGCTCCGCTCCTTCGCAGTGAGCGACCTCGAATCATTGCTTGGGGAACTGCCGCCTGCATCGCAACATGCCGGAGCCCTGGCTGCGGATGCGGTCCGGCAACTGCTCCAGTGCCTGCTCAGGCGCGAGGAACCAATGGCGGGATGCGCTCACGAGCCGTAGCCCGCCAGGTGAGCGTGCTAATCTTGGAACTGCGGCGGCTCTCGGGTATCCCGGCCAGATACCGGGCCAGCCGCAAGCATTGCCGGCCCACCCGGTTTTCCAGCGAAAGCGGGCGCCCCAGCCGGTGGGCCTCTTCCAGTTCGCCCGTCTCGGGCAATTGGACACGCGGACGCACCCCCAGCAAGCTTTCCAGCTCTTCGACCGAGGGCGCGTCCCGACCGACCCGGTTCAAAACCAGGTGAAGCCGCCCGCGGTCCACGCCGCGCCGCTGGAGCTCCTGGATCGCCCGCCGCGTTTGGTACAGGCCCATGGCGTCCGCAGTCGCCACCAGGCATAGCCCGTCAAGCTCGTCGGATAAGAGCCGACCTTCCGGGTTCCAAACTCCTCCCAGATCGAGCACGACCCAGTGGTAGCAAGCGCTGGCGAATCTCAAGGCGCTGCCAAGCCGCGCCAATTCCAGCTCCTGTCGAAAGGCCGATGACGCGTCGGATGGCAGCACGTCCACACCGCTCGGATGCGTGGACACCAAGGCTTTCCAGTGATGGCGGCTCAAGCGCTGGCCTGGCCGAGCGGCGTCCCAAAAAGTATACGGGGTCTGGGTCCTCATCAGGAAACCCACCATGCCGCCTTGCCGATCCAAATCGGCCAGTAAGACCGCCCCCTCGGTCACCTGGCGCAGAGCCACGGCAAGGTGGCATGCTACGGTCGTAGCCCCTGCCCCGCCCTTTGCCGCCATGACGCCCAGCGGCTTGCGAAGTTTCCGGCCGCCCGCCAGTTGCTGGAGCCGCTCTTGGGAAAGTCGCTCCAGGACAGCAGCCAGACGCTCTCCGAACGGGGGCGTCAAGAAGTCGTCAGCACCCGCCGCCGTCAGTTGCGAGTGCAACGCCGAATCCTCTCGCGAGTGCACGGCGAACAGGGCCGGAGCTGCTTCGAGCGATTTCACTGTGGCGGCCAGCTCAGGCAGGGCCTCGCGCCAGCGTTCCGCGTCCACCAACAGAGCATCCGGGCGCAAACGGCTCAAGCGCTCCAGAAACTCACTCCAGTTGACGGGCGGTATGCTCTCCGAAAAAACGCGCACCGGGAGAGAGTACAGGCAGGCCGTCACGAGGAAGCGCAGCTCGCCCTCAGGGATCATCAAGCCAATGACGAGGGAGTGCATGCTTACCCTCCAACGCGGGGCTACTCTACGCTAGCATAGGGAGACTGGGGCGTCAAGTACTGGAGTGACGCCGGCGTTCCGTTTGCCGCCCAACCTGCCCGCCCCGATCAGCAGTCCCGGAGTGCTGCCTGGCTGGCCATGCGAACGCCCTTCCTGCCGGAGCGGCATCCGGCGCAAACCCGGCGCGGGTCAGACCAATCCCAGGCGATCGCGCGCGTACTCCAGGGAACGGCGGACGTTCTCCATCTCCAGGGCCAGACGGCCGGCGCCATCGAGCAGGTCGAGATTGGGTAGCGGTCGCGGCGAACGATTGGCACGCACCAGCGAGAGCGTGCGCGCCAGATAGCGGCCGTTTCGATCCGGGAATGTCGCCCAGTACTTCTCGGTCAGGCAAGGCACTCGTAACGGATTGCGAGTGATCATCTCCAGGGTGAATTTCACTCGCGGACGGGCTTTGAGAATCGTCTGAACGATGCGCCTGAGATCCAGCATTCCCTCACCCAGCGCCACCTCCGCCAGCAAAAAGCCTTCGGCGTACTCGTCCACAGCCATGTCTTTGATGTGCGTGCTTACGGTGAAGGGCGCCAGGCCTTCGATCACTTGGATGGGATCGTCCAGCAACGCGATGTTGTTGCCGAAATCAAGACAAACGCCCAGATACTGGCTGGAGTATTGCTCGAGCAGCGGGATCATTTCCTCCACAGTCCAGTCCTTGTGGTTCTCGAGACCCAGGGGCACGCGGTGCTTCTCGGCGGCGGGAACCGCGCGGGCCAGCCGCGCTTTGGCGTCCGCCACGAACCGTTTCCACTCCTCCAGCGTCGAAAACGTCTCGTAGCGGCGTCCGCCCAGGCAAACCACGCGAATCGCAAGCGCGCCGACCTCCCGCGAAGCGCGGACCAGAGCTTCAAACGCGCTGAGATCATCCTTGGGCAGGACACCGAGGATCTCGACGTACAGGCCCCACTGTTCGGCCCGGCTGCGTACTTGCCGGAGATATTCCGCGTCGAAGGATTTCAGCGTCACTTGCGCGCCACCCGCCCCGAGCGAGTGCGCGAGCTCGAGAAACTCCAGGGCCTCTCCGGAGCGCCGGCTGAGGCTAAAGGAGTAGGGGTTCAGACCCATTGTGGTGCGGACGGCCACCGAGCCCGCCGCTGCCGCCGCCAGGCATGTGAATTCTCGTCGCGTCACAATTTCAGGCTCCTCAACACTTCGTCCCACGGCTTGCGGTAAGGGCGAACCAGGTGGGCCGCAGCCTCGCGATCACCGATGATCTCTTCCTTTTCCGGATCCCAACGAATTTTGCGGCCGCCCAACCGCAGAGAGATGTTGGCCAGGTGGCAGGCCGTCGAAACCTGGTGGCCGTCCTCGACGTCGGCGACTGGACGCCGGCGCGTCTTCACGCAATCCAGGAAGTTTCGCACGTGGCGGTCCATGGGCTCTTCCGTCATCGCCCCGGCTTTACGCGCCTGGGTCCAGGGCTCCGGTTTGATGTCAGCCGGCTGCGGGTGACCCGCGGGTTTCGACCAGGGCGGAATCGCGCGTTCGGGCGCGATGCGCGTGTCCGGGAATACCTCGTAGCCGCCTCGCGAAACCACCATGCTGCCTTTGGTCCCGAAAAACTCCACGCCGCTGCCGTGACGTCGCCCCAGGCTGCCTTCGCGCAGCGACACCAGCACGGTGAAGCCCGGGTACTCGTACAGGGCATCTTGCAAGTCCGGCGTCTCCCCATCGTCTTCGAGCGCGTAGCGGCCGCCGATCGAATAAACGGTCAAGGGGCCTTTGACTTTCATGAGCAGGTGCACGAAATCCAGATCGTGACTGCCCAGGTTCGTCATCTGGCCTCCGGAATAATCCCAGAACCAGCGGAAATGATACAAGGCGCGGTGAGGATTATAAGGGCGCTTGGGCGCGGGTCCCAACCACATCTCGTAGTCCAGATCCGTGGGGGGGTCGGCGTCCGGCGGTCTTCCGAAGCCCGGCATGATGTTGCGGAACGCGCCGATGCGCACGGTGTGAATCTTGCCGATGTGCCGGCGGGCCACCAGCTCTTGCACCTCCGGGATATGCGCCCCGCTGCGGCCCTGCGTGCCGACTTGCACGACGCGTTGGTAGCGTCGCGCCGCTTTCACCATCCAGGAGCCCTCGCGCACGAACAGGGTCATGGGCTTCTCAATGTAGACGTCTTTGCCCGCCGCGCAGGCCAGGATGGTTTGCAGCGCGTGCCAGTGGTCCGGGGTGGAAATACAAACGGCGTGCACGTCTTTGTCATCCAGAAGCTTTCGAAAGTCGCGGTAGGTCCTAGCGCGACCTCCGCAGTCGGCGCGCGCCTGTTCCAGGCGCGGTTGGTGAACATCGCAAACCGCGACCAGGTCGGCGTCCGGCTGTTTCCGAAAGTCCTGGATGTGGCGCAAGCCGATCAGTCCGCATCCGATGAAGCCGATGCCCACGCGGTCGTTCGCGCCGAGGATGCGACCGCAAGAAGCGGCCGCTGCAGCGCTCAGAAAATCGCGGCGAGAAGAATTCCTCATCACGTTGTGCCTCCTTCGAGCCCGGCAGTGGGGTGCGGCTGAGCCGCCCCTCGCGCCCGCTCAAGCAATATACCTCAACGCGCACTGCAACTTAGCGTCAGTTTCCGGGTTTCAATAAGCGGTGGGATGCTCCTGACGGCCGCTCTCGGCCCGCGGCCCGCCCTTGAGGCCGGTTGACCGGCAGGCCCGCAGGGTTCATCATGGAGGTAGAGTATGCGATTCCTTTTCAGCCCTTTCCTCACGCAACTGGCAGCGCTGGCGGCGCTGTCGGCACTGGGATGCGCCCAGGATCGGGCGCCCGAACGCAAGACGGACCGCAGTCCACGGCGGCTTGAATCCGTCACCTGGAACTCGGTCAAGCATGAATTGACCTGGGTGATCTCCAAAGGGGAGCGCGACCGCGAGACCGGCGCCTACAAGCCCCTGACCACCCAGACCTACCTCATCAACATTGACAAAGCCACCATGACGTTCAACGGCGAGACGCGCAGCTTCAGTAAGCAGGAAGCGGTCAACGTCCTGGCGCTGCTGGACATCATCGCCAAATACGCCATCGAGTCCACTGTCTGGTGGGACCAGGGTCATGGGCGGCGCACGGACGAGCAGGAGAAGACCGGCGTCACGCGGGTGCTGTGGGATGACGGCGAGTCACCCAGTCTGGAGGAGCTGCTGTTGCGATTGCAGAGATTAGAACGGAGGCTGCGCCGGCTGGAGGCACAACAGCCGGCTTCCGGCGAAACCACGGCGCAACCGATCCGTCTTCTTCAATGAACCTCGTTAGGAAGCGTCAACGGTCGCGGTTGCAAGCTATGCTGCGTTACGGTCTCCTGTTGATGCTCGCCGGCCTCTCGCTGCGGGCGCAGACCGCCGCCGAGCTTTTCCAGCAAGCGCCCCCTGATGTGGACCAGGCTTTGCGAGAGCGGATCCGCTTCTTCTTCCAGTGTCACGTGGAGGGCAAGTTCCGGCAGGCCGATCAGGTGGTGGCGGAGGACAGCAAGGATGCCTTTTTCGCCGCCGAGAAGACGCGCTATCGCGGCTTCGAGATCGTTCGCATTCTCTACACCGACAACTTCACTCGTGCCCGCGCGGTCGTCACCGTGGACACCGACTTTATGGCCCCTGGCATGGGCAGGATGCCGGTGAAGATTCCTTTGACCACGCTCTGGAAGCTGGAGAACGGCCAGTGGTGGTGGTATGTGGATCCCAACGCCGGCAAACAGTCGCCGTTCGGCCCTATGAGGCCCGGGCCCGGTGAAGCCAGGTCCTCGCCATTCCCGTGGCCGGATGCGAACAAGCCGGGGGAGCTGACGGCCATGCTGCACCAGGTCAAAGTGGACAAGACGGAGGTTCGGCTCAGCAGCTACGAGGCGGCTTCCGATCAGATCACCATTACGAACGGATTGCCCGGTCCGGTCAGACTCCAGCTCCAGTACAACGGCTTCCCCGGCTTCGAAGCCCGGCTGGAACGAGAGGAGCTGGACTCCAAGCAGACGGCTCGCCTGCTGCTGCGCATCGAGCCGCGCGATCGCTCTCCTAAGCCCACGGTAACGTTGACCCTCCGCGTTGAGCCGACCAATCAGGAAATCCCTATTCGCGTCACTTTCGCTGTGCCGCCGGAAGTGGAAAAGGCGCTGCCGCGCTGAGGGTTCTCACCTGTTGAGTGTGGCATCTGGCGTGCTTCACCGTAGGTGGAGGCTCTTGCAGGATGGCGATTCCTCTGAACCCTGTTTCGCGCGCCGGCGCCGCCGCTACCTTTCTCCAGGAGGCGGGACCTCGGTCGCCGAATTCTCAGACAGACGCCTTTGCCCTTCAACTGGCCGAGGTGATTCAGAAATCTCTAGTGGAAACCGGGCTGAGCGCGGATCAGTTCCAGGTCTCACTGGCGCGCACACCGGAGACATCAGCCGGCGACTGGGTTGGCGCGCGTCAAATTGTTGTCACGTTAGCGCAACCCCAATCGGCTTCGGGGATCTCAGAGGCCGGTGCAGGAGGGGGGACCGGCGGCGCTCCCGCGGCTGAGGCCGCCGCCGGCCCCATCGAAGTGCTCCAGAACGCTTTGCGAAATGCAGGCCTGGATCCCGCCAGGTTTCCCATGACGGAAATCCACGAAGTGGTGGGCTACCCTGGGGGCTCTTATATGAACCACCAGATCGTGGTGGATTTCGGAGGCGGGCTGCGGGAAAGCTATGACATCGGTTTGATGCTGCGGAATCCCTCGGTCACGGTGACCGAGATCGAGCGGCTTCTGGCGATGCCGCGCTCCGTCTGATCGGTCTCCCAGACGGCGCATCCGCTCGCGTTTCAGAAGGCGCGTCACCGAAGGACCCCGTTTCAGACGCCCAGCTTGGCAGCGATGGCCCGCAGCAGGGCGCGGTCCTCGGCCGTAAAGCCCACTTCCAGGCTCGGATAAAGGTTTTTGTTCCTCACGACCACAACGCCGCCGAAGTCAAACGCCAGTTCCTCGTCGGGCTCCAGGGCGCGCAAAGGGCATGGCACCTCGGGGCGATCAGCGCCCGGTACGTTGGCGACGTGCTTGGGCGGAATGTTCACCGTGGCAGCCTCCTCCTTGGGCAGCACCAGCAGATCCAGCATGGGCTTGCCGTCGGGCCCGACCAGCGGCGTGCCGCTCTCGCTGGTGGCGATCACAAAGTCGTAAACCACGTTGCGCCGGGTGCTCTGTCGGGCGTTGGGATCGAACCAGTACTTCGGCGGCCGGTTCGGATCCCAGGGCGGCGGCGCCTGTCCCACCGAGCGCTCGTAGTCCTCGCGCGTCTGATAGTAAGGAAACAGGTACAGATTGCTCAAACCGTACTTCGGATAGGGTAAAGCGGGCACAATAACCTCCGTCTCTAGCAAGCGCCGGCCGCGGCCGGCTTTGGAAGGCGGCCTCCGCCTAGCCTTCTGAAACAGAGCGAAATAAAAACTTCTCACCGTGGTGAACGGCGATCCAACCGTGAACTCCAGCCAGCCCTTGCTCGCCTTCGCGCCTCCATCTAAAGCTCGCGGCCAGTTGCGCCGATGGCATCCCCGGAGGCCTGTGCAAGGTGGATCGCGTTCTTTCCCAGGAGGAAATTGACAGCGTCTTCCGCAGCCTCAAAGAAAAATCCCGCACCGAGGACGCCACCAAGAAGGCCGTCCCCTACGATTTCCGCCGTCCTGACCGCATCGCCAAGGATCAGCTTCGCGCCATCCACCTGCTGCACGAGAACTTCGCCCGCAACCTGGCTTCCAGCCTTTCGGCCTACTTGCGCGCTTACGTCATCGTCAACCTGGTTTCGGTCGAGCAGCTTTCCTACGCCGAGTTCTCGCAGTGCCTGCCCTCGCCGAGCTGCCTGATCTCCCTGGGCATGCGCCCTTACGACGGCAATGCCGTCCTGGAGCTGAACCCCTCGCTGGTCTTCCCCATCCTGGAAATGCTGCTGGGCGGCACCGGTCGTAGCGGGGCCAAGATCAACCGTGAGATCACCGAAATCGAACAGAGCATCCTGGACGGCCTCTACCGCATCATTCTGCACGACCTGCGTCAGGCCTGGGCTCCGGTGACCACGATAGATTTCACCATCGAGGCCCGTGAGACCGAGCCGCAACTGCTCCAGATCATGGCCCCCAACGAGGCCGTGCTGGCCATCGGCCTGGAGATTCGGATGGCCGAAAACGCGGGCATGATGAACATCGGCATGCCCTCCATCATCGTCAAGATGTTGCGGCAGAAGTTCGACCAGCAGTGGGCGGTGCGGCGCGCCGAGTCCACGCCCGAAGAGCAGGCTCGCATCCTACGCTTGATCAAGCCCGCCCATATTCATCTCGACGCCAGACTTCAGGGCCCCGCGCTCTTGGTCGAGGATTTGTTGGAGCTGGAAAGCGGCGACATTCTCCAGCTCGATTACCCCATCGAGCGGCCCCTCACCATCCTGATCAACGGCAAGCCGAAGTTTCGCGCCTTCGTGGGAACTACGGGGCGCAAGCGCGCCTGCGTCATTGAAAGCCCCTATAAAGTGGCGGACTGACCCACCGTCATCCCAGGCGCTTGGGCACCGGCAGGGCTTCCAGCCGCGCGCGTGGCGTTACGATTCCGACCAACGGAGCGGCGTAGTCGCGAAACGCCTCCCGGACGTCGTTCCCGTCCGGGTGAATCCACTCTGTTGGAAAGCGCCGCTCAGCGTTCGCCACCCGCTCCAGCTCCGCCAGGCCGGTTCGCACCCGATACTCCGGACCCGGTTCGCGTACCAGCGTGATCATCCGATCGCTGATTCCTTCCATCGCTGCGCGGACGGCCGCCTGGCCGCACAGACGGGCCTCCTGGCGATCGGTCTGGGAAACGAATGCCGCGCTGGTGCGGCCCAGCAAACCCGGTTTCTCGCTGCGCGCGCGCAATTTGAGATGCCGCGCGATCAGTTGCGCCAGCGCGTGCGCCAGGTTGCCGGCCAGTTGGTGGGAAAAGCCGTCGGCCGCCATCATGTCCGCTCCGAAGGCCTGCCCCTTTTCGTCCCGCTGTCCCTCGCAGACCGCGATCACCGCATACCCCAGCCGGCGATACACAGCGTCTACGTCTCTCAAAAACGTCTCCGCGCTGATGGGGTGCTCGGGCAGGTAGATCAGTTGGGGCGGGTCGTCGGGCTGCTGGCGCGCCAGCATGGTAGCCGCTGTGAGCCAGCCCGCGTTGCGCCCCATGACCTCCACCACTGTGACGCGGCCCGGCAGCTCCCGGAGGTCCGCGCCGATGTCGCGCAGCGCGCAGGCGTAGAACAGCGCCGCCGAACCGTAGCCCGGACAGTGATCTGTCTCCGCCAGGTCATTGTCAATGGTCTTCGGTATCCCGATCACGCGCAGCTCATAGCCGGTCTGGCGCGCCAGTTGGGACACCTTCATGGCCGTGTCCATGGAATCGTTGCCGCCGGTGTAGAAGAAATAGCGGACATTGTGAGCGCGGAAGACTTCAAGGATGCGCTGGTAGTCGTTCTCGCGAACTTTGTAGCGGCACGATCCGAGCGCCGATCCCGGTGTGGCGGCGATCAGCTCTACGCGGTCCGGATCCTGTCGGTCCAGATCCCAGAACTCCTCTTGAAGCACGCCCACGATGCCGTGCCGCGCTCCGTACAGCGCGGTGATCTCAGCGTGTCGGCGCCGCTCCTCGATGACGCCGGCCAGACTGGCGTTGATCACGGCGGTCGGACCGCCGCCATGCGCCACCACTGCTGCTCCCTTCAGTTTCTCCATCCGTCTCTCACTCCTGGAAAGCCGCGACGCCGCCGGGCCGCATCACTGCGCGGGCTCCGGCTCGCACCCCGGCTTGCGCACACTCTTCCAACGAGGCGCCTCTTAGGAAGCGCTCCAGAAATCCGGCGTTGAAAGCGTCTCCGGCGCCAGTGGTTTCCACCGCACGCACACGCGGCGCGGGCGTTGTGAAGCCCCGCCCGTTGCTGAAGACCAGGGCGCCTCGCGCTCCCCGTTTGACGACTACGATGCGCGCCAGTCGCCCCAAGGCTCTGGCTGCCGCCTCCACACGCTTCTCCCCCGTGATGCGCCGCGCTTCCTCCTCGTTCGGCAAGAAGACATCCGTCGCGGCTAGCGCCTCGCGCAGGCCGCTGTCCCAGCGCTCGGCGGGGTCGTAGTTGGTGTCCAGCGAAGTCGTCAGGCCCAGTCGCCGCGCGCGACGGAACAGGGACGCCGCTCCGGCATGCAGCCCCCTTTGCAGGAAGTAAGCGCCCACGTGTAAGTGACGCGCGCGAGTCAGATACTCGGAAGGCACGTCGACGGCCCTCAAGCGCTCGATGGTTCCCGCATAGGTTACGCCAGCGCGCCGCAATTTACGCGTATGCCACACCGTGATGCCGGTCTTGGCGCCGCGCAGCCGCCGCAAGCGGCTCACGTCCACGCCCGCTTCCTTCAGCTTTTCCTCCACCAGCCGGCCGAGAAAATCATCGCCGATGCAACCCACGAAGCCCACCCTGGCGCCCAGCCGCGCCAGATTGAAGGCCGTGATGGCGCTGGAGCCGCCCAGCGTCAGGTCCATGTCGCGCACCAGCTTCTCCTGATCCAGCTCCAGCGGCGGAACCTCGTGCAGGATCAAGTCCGCGTTGGCGTCTCCGGCCACGATCACGTCCAGCGGACGCCGCTCAGTCCTCATAAATCCGCACTCCTTCGACTACCCGCGTGATGACGCGGCCGGGGCTGGGATTGTCCGGATTCAGGCCCAGGCGCACGCTCAGATGCCAGCCCAGCAGTTGCGCGAAGACGATCTCGGCCGGCGTTCGCAGCCAGTCCGGCAGATTCGCGGCGCCCGTGGTCAGCACGACGTCGAAGCCCGCGGGGTCCGCAGCCCCCAGCGCCACCAGGCGGCCGAGCTTCTTGCCTCGCAGCTCGCGCGTCAGGTCGTGCTCGTAACGGCGCAGCGACGGATCCGACGAAACAAAACACAACACTAATGTTTCAGCCTCCAGAAAGCTCATCGGCCCGTGCCGCAGCCCCAGATAGGTTTCCGCCATCACGGCCGTGCGCCCGGCCGTCATCTCCAGAATCTTCAGACAGGCCTCCCGCGCGGCGCCCATCAGCGGCGGCGAGGCCAGCGCCACCGCGCGCGCCGGGGGGCTTTCGGCCAGTCGCTGCGCCTGTTCCTCCATCGCCGGCAGCGCCTCCCTGACGCTGCGGCACAACAGCGGCAGGGCTTCCTCGACTTCCGCCGGCCGCGCCAGCGCCAGTCCGGCCAGAACCAGGTTGGAGTACGCGCTGGTCATCACCAGGCTCCGGTCGTTGCTCCGCGGGTCCAGTAGAACCGCCTCCACGCCCGGCCAGCGCGCCAGTCGGCCCTCGGGATTCGAGGTCAGCGCGATGTGGCGCACCCGCGGCAGCGCGCGTTGGATCTTGGAGACCACCGCGATGCTTTCCGGGCTGTCGCCGGAACGAGCCAGAGAGATGACCAGCCCGTCTTGGCCCAGATAGCGCCGGAACTCCAGGAAAAGATCCGTGGACGGTACGGCGCGCGATCCCGGCCAGCCGGCCTCGATGGCCTGTGCGGCGTAAGCGGAGGTTCCTGCGCCGGTCAGCACCGGCGGGGGCAGCGCTTCGAGGCCCGCCTTCCGAACCCGCGCGAACGTTTCCGGCCAGGTGTCCGGTTGCTGATAGATCTCCTCTCGCGTCAATCGCCCTGGTTCACCGCTTTCCATCCTCACCAAAATACCGCGGCTCACCTGCGAGCGGCGCGGCCGCGACCCGGCCTTGCACGCGGTGCGGTTTTTTGATGTAGAATACAGGGCGAGCCGAAATCCCCGCAGCGGCTCCCAAAGGCACAAGCACCGATATGGAACCTTGGGAGACTTTGCTCGCTGCGTGGATGCACGATCCCCTGGACAAGGCCGCTGCTATCCGCGGCCATCTCGCGCGCGCGGCGCGCTATGCCTCGATCCTTTTCCGACGCTCGGTGAGCGAGTCCGAACTGCGCAGTGATGCCGACCATCTCGCCTCCGCGTACGAGCGCTTGCCGATGCCACGTGCCGATCAGTGCGCCGTTGAACCGGAGGACGGCAAGCTGCTCATCATTCACCCATTGAGTGCAGAGCGCGAAACCATAACAGTTGCCCTCGACGAAGAAGCCGTGAGCGAAATGCTACGTTGCTTGGCTTCGCCCGAGGCTTCCGTTAAGACCCGGTTTCTCACCCTGTGGAGACTCGCGCCGGAGAGGCTCCCCGGGGGCTTGCGCCACCAGCCCGCCGAGACTCGCTGCCCCGACCACACGCTGTGGCACCATTTGGACACCACCGCAGCGGTCGCTTGGGCCTTGCGTCGCGGGGGGCCAGCGCTGTTGAGCTTCAAGCTCGGGCCTGTGCAGCCTTTTATCGAAGCCGCGCGTAGCCTGCGTGACCTCCTCAGCGGGAGCTACTTGCTTTCGACGCTCGTGTTTGCCGCCATCGAGCCTGTCTTAGAAACTTGCGGACCCACGGCGCTCATTTATCCCGCGCTCCGCCGTGTCCCGCTGGCAGACCTTTGGTTGCACGAGCAAGGAGTGTCCATCCCACGACCTCGCGATGAAGCACTGGCGCGACCCTGTTTGCCCCATCGCTTTCTGGCGCTGGTGCCGAACGACCTCACTTCCGACCTGATTGCCAGGACTCGCGACGCTGCTCTAACGAAGTGGAAAGAAATCGCGGGCGCGGTCTGGCGCCGGTTGAAAGACAAGCTTGATCCGTACTGGGAGGGTTGGGATCGTCTCTGGGGGTCGCAGATCGAGTCGTATTTCGACGCCCGCGCGGTGGCTCTCCCGATCCGGGCGGCTGATCCTGAGCCCTTGTTAGGTGCGGCTGCCAGCCGACGTTTCGAACCCTTGTCGAGGCTGGGCTGGACCGGCGGCTCACTGCCCGGAAGCTGGCAACACGCGGTCGAAATTTCGGCTGCCTTGATGGAAGCTGTTTCGCAGATCGCGCACGTGCCAGCCTACCGCCCACCGGGTGAAGTCCCTCAGAAGTGTACTCTGCTCGGCACTTATGAACAGATGGGGCCGTCGCGTTTGCGCGACTCGGCTCGTTTCTTCGAAGACGGTGTCGGCTTCGAGAAAGGGACCGACCGACTTTGCGCCGTTTCTTTGGTAAAGCGTTTCTGCTTCCCTTACTACTTTCAACAGCGGCTGGGTTTGCGAGCAGACGTGTTTCGCTTCGCGGATACCGCCGAAGTGGCCCGGCGCGCCGGGGAGAAGGTCGTCTACTATGCTGTGATTGCTGCCGACGGCGATGAGATGCGGGGGTGGCTGTCGGGCGCCAAGTCACCCCGCGTCCGCGACGTGTTGCACCCGCGAGCCGTTGAGTTCCACGAGCGAGATCCAGAGAAGGCCATCGCTTTGGAACTCCCGCGACCGGTTTCCCCGGCGCTGCATTCCGCCATCAGCGACGCCTTGAATCGTTTCGCCACGATCATCGTGCCCAATCTGATCGAAGACAAGCAGGGAGTCCTCGTTTACGCCGGCGGGGATGATTTGCTGGCTGTGGTCCCTCTTCATACGGTCTTGTCGTGCGCATTGGAGTTGCGGCGCGCGTTCTCGCGCTTCGACGTCATGGGATCGAAAGCCGGCTTGTCCGCCGGAGTGGTCGTCGCTCACTACAAGGACAACATGCGCGAGGCCATCCGCACCGCGCGGGCGGCGCTGAAGCGAGCCAAAGACGAGGGCCGCGATCGGGTTGCTGTAGCCATCCTTCGACGCAGCGGGGAGTTCACGGAGGCGCTGTGTCGCTGGTCCTATGTTCCGGTGCTCGAGCGCCAGCGCAAGAGTTTCGAGGCCGGCGCTTCGGACCGTTGGACCTACCAGCTTCGTCGTCAGATGTCCGTGCTCGGCGCCTTGCCGCCGGAGGCTTTCCGGGCTGAACTCAAGCGCCTCCTGGGACGTTCCGAACATCGCGATCCCCGCTTCCTCGAGGACTGGGATGTCTATTGCGAAGTGGAAAACTCGTCGTCTCCATGCGAAAAGGCTTCGTCGCTGCTGAGCGATCCCGCAGCCGTCCTTATGGAGGGCTTTTTGAACCTCTGCCAGTCGGCGAGTTTCCTGGCCAGGGGTCGGGAGGTTCGGTCATGACCATTGGCTTGGTCCTCGAGCCCTTGGATACGGCGTTCTTCCGGGGCGGGCGCCCCTTCGGTGCGGGCTTGCCGGGAGAGTCCTCGCTGCCGGGTCCTCAAACGCTCGCAGGCGCCCTCCGGACCCTGTTGCTTCATCGAGAAGGAGCCGATTTCCGCGCTCTGCGCGGGACCCGAACGCTGGCTGAGGGTTTCCGAGCGGCGGGAGCGCCGTGGTTGGCCGAAGTGAGCTTCCGCGGCCCATGGCCCGCAGAACAACGAGAGGGGAAATTGTTCCCGCTCACGCCGGCACCCGCCAACATTCGCATCAAAGAAACCAACAACGGCTTGCTCGTCTCGCTTTACCGACCTTTGCGCCGCGCCTTGCCGGGTTGGCGGCCGCCTCTTGAGACTCTTTGTCCCCTGTGGCCAAAGGATGGCGTGCGTTTCAAAGAACGGCCACAATGGCTCACCTTCGAGGGCCTGGCGGCCTGGCTCCATGACGAGCCCATGCATCAAGAGCACTTCCGCAAATCCGCGGACCTGTTCGGATTGGAAGAGCGCACGGGCATCGCCATAGAGCCGACCAAATGGACTGCCGCCGAAGGCATGATTTACACGGCCCGCCATCTACGGCTCAAACCGGGATTGGTTTTCTACGCCGAAGCGGACCTGCCCGGCGACAAAGTCGCGCACTTTGCCGAGCCGCAGTTGTGCGCTTGGGGCGGCGAGGGTCGCCGCGCGATCGTGCGCAAGGTCGAGGCCGTCTGCTGGCCGCGGGTCGAAGCTGGCGAACGGGCCAGCCTTCTACTGCTGACTCCCGCATTCTTCCACCACGGCTGGCGTCCCGGCCGACTCGACCCGTCGTGCCTGCGCGCCGCCGCCGTCGCCGGCCCTTACGCGACTTCGGGGTGGGATCTGGCGCGAGGCGGTCCCAAACCCACACGTTTCGGGGTCGGGCCCGGTTCGGTGTATTTCATCGAGGGCCCCTCGCCTGGAGGGTCTACGCTAGCCGAGGACGCTGAAGACGCTGCCCTCGGCTACGGGTTTTTTGTGAAAGGAACCTGGAACTATGCCCTGGAATAACGCTGGTGCGATTCTTTATTTGCACGCTCTGACGGGCCTTCACCCCGGCGCGGGCTCAGCGCTGGGCGCTGTGGATCTACCCGTTCAGCGAGAGCGCCACACGAACTGGCCGCTGATCCCCGGCTCCAGCGTCAAAGGCGTCTTGCGGGAAGCCTGCGATCCGGAGCTGCGCACGCGCTTGTACGGCGCACCGGACGAAGAGGGGACTACGGCCGGCTCCCTGTCGTTTACGGACGCCCGTTTGCTGGCGTTTCCCGTCCGCAGTCTCAAGGGGGTCTTCGCGTGGGTCACCTGCCCACAGGCGTTGCAGCGTTGGCGCAGGGACGCGGCGCTAGTCGGGCGCAAACTCACCTTTGACTTCCCGCTGGTCGGCGAGGATGAAGCGCTCGCGCCGTCCGGATCGCCGTGCCGCCACGATGGCCAAATCATTCTCGAAGAATTTTGTTTCACTGCCCGCCCCCGCGAGATGGATTTTTTCACTCCCCTTTCGGAAACCGATCGCGCCCGCTTGGTCGTGGTTCACGATGACGCCTTTTCGTACTTCGCGCAGTACGCCACCGAGGTAACGGCGCGCATCCGCCTGGAGGAAGAGACGAAGACGGTCAAGGAAAAGCATCTCTTTTGCCAGGAGTTCGTGCCTGCGGAAACCCTCTTCTACGTTCTGGTTCTAGCCGCTGACGCCCGGGACGGCAGCGGAAAAGCCGCCGCCGAGAACCTGAAGGACTTCCAACCGCCGGAGTATATCCAGATTGGCGGCGATGAGACGACCGGCAAGGGCCTCTGCCGGGTTCAATTGGATCGGTAGGAGGGGGTCTATGGCGTTGCAAACCCTTTCGCAGGAGCGCGCCCGCCACGCCTGGAGCCAGGTCGAAGCCGCGGTGCGCAAATACGGCGCCGACTTCGAGGAGCAAATCGTGGATCCCGGCCTTCGGGTTCCCAACCGGATCCGAACCTCGGGCCTGGGCCAGACGGTCGCCTACATGCAGTCCAAACAAGAGGCCCTGGATATCCTTGAGGCGCTGGCTGACTGGTTGTTCCAACGCCGCCTGATTCCCAGCGCCTCGCCGCAGGACTTACTCGGGGAGTTCAGGAAGGGTTCAGCGGCCACCCTCCGCCTCTTAACGGCCGAAGCACTAGCGTACCTGGAGTGGTATGTCCGTTTCGCGCGGTCACGGTTATAGGAGATCGAAGGTGAAGCTGCCTGCCGATAACCTGTGTCATCCCGGACTATTGCTCGACAAATGGCACGCGCCGTGGCCCCCTAAGCCGCAGCCGCCACCCAGACCCGAGCAGCCGTGGAGCCCCAACCAGAAAGAAAAGTACAAACAGGCTCTGGCCGAGTACCGGCGCCAAAAGCGCGAGTATGATGAGTTCCCACGCCGGCAACTCCAGCGGGTGACAAAGGCCGCCGGGGATCAGGTTCTGCTGGATGGCGTCCGCGCGCGGTTCTCCGCGGCCGTCGCCATGTTGGCCTCGCGTCGCTGGGTCGCAAAGACCGAAGGGCCGCTGACGCTCCATCTTTCGCGAGCGGGCAGCTTCGAAAACGCAGGGATTGCCCTGCATCCCCTCTACGGCTTTGCCTACTTGCCCGGCAGTGGTTTGAAGGGTATGGCGCGGTTTTACGCTCGCAACGTCGCGCGTGCGGAGCCGGCCGAGATCCAGGCAGTCTTCGGCGCGGACACAACCAAAGAACAGGCGGGCGCCGCGGGTGAGGTCGTTTTCCTCGATGCATGGCCGATTCGCTGGCCGAGATTGATTGTAGACATCGTGAACAATCACCACCGCGAGTATTACGACCGCGCCGGTCCCCCCGAGGACTGGGAAGATCCCAACCCTGTCAACTTCCTGGCCGTAGCGCCTGGCGCGGAGTTCGAATTTCATCTCGGCCTGCGGAGGCCCCGGCCGGATGGCGAACGCTTGCTCGATTTGGCGCAAGAGTGGGTCCTCGGCGCCCTCCAGTGGCTTGGGGCAGGGGCCAAAACCAATGCGGGCTACGGACGATTTCAAGGGAGGCGACCTTTCCCCACCCAGCCGCACCGCGTGCTGTGGGAAGGCTCTCTGGTGCTCGTGAGTCCCGCTTTCCTCGCCGGCGCCGCTCAGAGCGCCGAAGACTGCGACCTGCGGCCGGCGACCCTGCGCGGCCTGATGCGCTGGTGGTGGCGCACTTTGCACGCGGGCTACATGGACGTCGAAGACCTGCGGGAGCTTGAGGGCCGGTTGTGGGGCCTCGCCAGTCAAGAAGGAGCAATCAGCATCAGCTTGCAAGCCGAGGCTGTTTCAAGGCCCACCGAGTTCCGAGTTCACAGGACGAAAGGCAGCCCGCCGCCGGGCCGTGCTTACCTGGCCTACGGGATGGAGGGGAACCCTAAAGAGAATAAGGGACCCAGGTGTTTCCTCGCTCCGAACTCGCGCTGGAAGGTGAGCCTCGTGGCGCGTTCTGTCGGCGCGTTCAACGCGCAAACCGTGCTCGATCAGGCCCTCTGTGCGCTTTGGCTGCTTTGCCGCTACGGCGGAGTGGGAGCGAAGTGTCGCAGAGGTTTTGGCTCGCTCGATTTGCGGGGCGGGGGCTTGCCTGAGGATGGCAAGGCATGTGTCGCCCGAGCTGCTGCGGTTCGTCCTGGCTTGCAGTTCTGCGAGCACAAGCTCGAATCCCCGTCCCTTCACCGCATGTGCTCGAAGATCCTCCGACTCAAGGAAACGGACGTATGGCGCGCACTGGATCGTCTCGGCAAAGCCTACCGCTCATTCACGGCGTCGCACAAACGCAACCCCCAGAAGGCGTTGCTCGGCTTGCCCAGAATGACTGGGCGGCGCCAAGTGGACCAGCATCCCCTCGAGCATCCCAAAGACTCGAAGCGAGAGCGGCATGCCTCGCCGTTACATTTCCGGATCGTGCAAGAAGGGACGGAATACCACGCCCGCATCACGGCTCTTTATAGCCCGAACTTGCCGGGCCTAACGGCCAGTAAGGACTATCTGTCCGCATGTATCAACCACATGAAGGCCAGATTTCAACCCTGAGGTCTCTCTCGTGCTCCGGGGCGCAATTTTCACCGTTGGTGGTTCGCCGGAACCCGTCGTTCAAGCTTTAACGTGGCACCCGGTCGAGTATGTGCTGTTTGTGGTCTCCGAGCTTTCGGAAGGTCAAATCAAAGACTCCATTTTGCCTCGGCTTTCCTTCGTGCCCCAGTACGAGCCGCTGCGCCTTTCGTCGGCCGAGCGTCTCGAGACCGTGTATGCAGAGTGCCGGCGCGGGATCCGGGAGTGGCTGGATCGTTGGAGGCTGTCGCCGGACGAAGTGTATTTCGATTGCACCGGGGGAACCAAGCCCATGAGCGCCGGCTTGACTTTAGCGGCCGTGGAATGCATTCCCCGGTATCACTACGTTTCAGGGTCTCGCGATAAGGGCCAGCTCGGAATCGTAATCAGCGGAACAGAGCGGGCGGTTGAGGGCGTCACCCCTCTGCGAATGCTCGCACTAAAGCAGCGGGAGGCCGCAACCCGTTTCTATGAGCAGGGTTATGTGGAACAGGCTGCCGACCTCCTTGAGGAAGCGGCTCAAATCGCCACCGAACAGCCAGCAACGCTGAAGGCTTTCGCAGCCCTGTGCCGCCTGCTGGCGAAGCTCGATCGCCTGGATTTTCGCGGCCTGGTCCACGACTTGGGCCGCTGCCAGCCTGAGCTCGAGGTGGCCTTCGAGCAAGCGGGGAACCGCGAGGCCCTGGATTGGCTGCGGGGTTTGCGCACACGCTTCGCCCGGCTAGAAGAAGAAGTCAGCCGCCAGGACCAGCACCCCGAGTGCCTTCGGGAGTTACTGGCCTGCGCGCGCCGTCGCGCCAGCCAGGCGCGTTACGACGACGGCATCGCAAGGTTGTATCGGGCGGTTGAACTCTTCGCGCAGGACCGACTGCACGCGGCTTTCAGAGCTCGTTTGGGCAAGATCAAGCTCACCGACCTGTTGGAGGCTACGGCTCACGCCTTGCGCACCGCATTCCCTCGTGCCCTCGATGCTGACGATACTCTTCGCTTGGGGCTGAAGGATGCCTTCCAAGCCTTGCAGTTCAGTGCGCGGGAGGAGGACCGGAACTTAGTTCACGAGTACGAACGGCTCAAGCCCGCCCTGGAGAAGCGCAATCAATCGTGGTTGGCGCACGGGACGCGGCCGGCGAGTAAAGCGGACTTCGAGCAGATGTGGCAGGCCGTGCTGGAAGCTTTAGGGATCCAAGAGCACTCCGTCCCCGCTTGGCCCAGGATTTCTTTCACGCTGTGATCAGAACGACCGAACGTCGAGCGCCACCACGTCGTCCACGCGCAGCGTCTCCTTGACCACGAACGCCTCGCCGTAGCGCACGCCGATCAGGTTGCCGTAAAAGCGCGCGATGGCCGCCAGACGCTCCCGCACCTCCTCCGGATCCGGGAAAAGATCCGATGCCTCGCCGCGCCGGCCATACTGCGATTCGTAGGCCAGCAGCGCCTGCATCCGCCGCTCGAACTGATCGCTGACGTCCACCACGAACGACGGGGCGACGTTGGCGTATTGCGAGGCGTAGAGGATCTTGAACGGCCGGTGCGGCGGCGCGTCCGAGCTCAATTTGCGCAGGCCCGCCAGAAAGCACGCCTCGTAGCCCAATTCGCAGGCGCGATAGTGATCCGGATGCCTTGCTTGCCAGTAAGGCAAAATCACTACCCGAGGCCGCAGCCGGCGAATCTCGCTCGCCAGCTTCTGCCGCGCCTCCCACGTGTTCTCCAGGCGGGCGTCGGGCAGGCGCAGATTCCCGCGCCAGCTCAAGCGCAGCAGACGAGCCGCAACTTCGGCCTCCCGCAGACGCGTCTGGGGATCCCCGCGGCTGCCCGCTTCTCCGGCCGTCAGATCCAGCGCGCCCGTCCGGTACCCCATCTCGGCGGCGCGGATCAGCGTCCCCCCGCAGGTCTGCTCGATGTCGTCCGGGTGAGCAGCGATGGCTAACAGGTCCAGCTCCAGGGGCTCCATGCTCGTCTGGCCTCACCAGTAGAGATCTCGCCGCCGGCGGTGAGGCGGGTGAGGACGCAGCAGGTTCACCAGCAGCATGCCGGCCAGAAATCCCCCCACATGCGCGAACCAGGCTACGCCTCCCTGAGATAAGTGCGAGTAACCGATGGATCCCAGGCCGCTGAAGAATTGAATCACAAACCAGTAACCCAGAATCAACACGGCGGGTAACTCGGCGGTGGTGAGAAAGAAGAATACCGGCACCAGCGTCAGGATTCGGGAATGCGGAAATTTGATCAGGTAGGCGCCCATCACGCCCGCGATCGCGCCGCTGGCCCCGATTGTGGGAACCCGGGAATCCGGGTTGGCGGCGACATGGACCAGGCCGGCCGCTATGCCGCAGGCTATATAAAACAGAAGGTATTTCGCCCGGCCCAGGATGTCCTCCACATTGTCGCCGTAAATCCAGAGAAACCACATGTTACCGATAAAGTGCAGCCAGCCCCCGTGCAAGAACATCGAAGTTACTAAGGTGCTTAGTTCGAGCCGGGCGGGCACGATGCCGTAAACCGAAAGAAAGTAATTCAGCGAGAAGGGATCCAGAGTGAGCTCATAGAGAAAGGCCGCCGTGTTGACCATGATGATGAAGATGGTCACCAGAGGCGGTGAATAACTGGGTTGCGAGTCGCGAAGCGGGATCATCTCAGCTTGCGCAGTTGGCGCGGACGTGAAAGTCCGGGTGCACGCGCCGCTCGGCCCGGCGCATCAGGGCGCGGGCTTCTTGCTCGCTGCGGATTCCCCCGCGCGCCCCGAAGGCCATGCAGTTCAGCGCCGCCATGGCGTTGGAGAATTCCAGCGCCTCTTCCAGCGGCATCTCCTTGAGGACCGCGTAACAGAAGGCCCCGTGAAAGACGTCGCCGGCTCCCGTCGTGTCCACGCAGTTGACCACGAAGGCGGGCGAATACCAGAAACGTCCCTCAGCCCGCGCCAGAGCCCCGTGCGGACCCAAGGTCATGGCCGCCACCTTCATCCCGTACTCGTTCTGGATCATCTCCAGGGCCTTGAACGGGTCCCGCTCGTTGGTCCACTGCACCGGAAACTCGGAGCTGGCAATCAGATAATCCACATGAGGCAGCACGCGATCGAAACCGTGATAAATCGTATCCACGTCCACGGTCACCGGAATGCCGGCCTGCCGGGCGATGCGCGCCGCTTTCTCCACAGCCGGCGTATCATGCCCGTCAATGTGCAGCAGGCGGGAGTCGGTGATCATCTCCGGCGTGATGTCGGCGGGATCCAAACGCAAGCAGTGCGGGCGCCTCCACAGCACCGTGCGTTCTCCGGTGGACCGGTCAATCAGGATGTAGCCGGATTGGTTCGGACACCCGCGGCGCACCTTGACATGGTCAATGTTGATGCCCGCGGCGCGCAGGCTTTCCAGTTGCAAACGCCCGCGTTCGTCGTCGCCCACCGTCCCGATATACTTCACGCGCAATCCCAGCCGTGCACAGGTGGCCATGGCGCTCGCCACCTGGCCGCCCGGACTCGTCATTTCCTCCAGAACCGGAGCCTTGCCGGCATAGGCAGGAAAATGAGGCAGCACCAGGAGCGTGTCGGTGGCGTTCAGGCCGACGCCCACCACGTCGAATTCGGGCATCGTTTCCGAGGGTAGCACACGCCGCGGCGATCGGGCGCTCGACCGCTTCTCAGGCGGGCGCGAAGAGCCGGCGTCCACGCTCGGGCGGGAACCACCGCGCCATCAACTCGAGCCGCCGCCGGAGCCACTCCGCCGGCAGGTGCTCCGGCCCCGTGCGGACCGTCACATCGTGCCACAGGCAATGCACGTACTCGGCGGCGGTCCCGGCGAATGAGGCGCGCGCATATTCGAGCAACCGCCGCCGGCTGCGCGCCGAAGCCGCCGTGGCCAGCAGCCGCTGCTTGCACTCCAGGGCTTGCTCATCAATCTCGCCCGTCACGCCGGCTTCGATCTCGCGGCGCAACTGCTCGAGCCACGCCTGTTGTTCGGCAGGCGCCGCCTCTTCCCAGAGGATCTGCCCCACGCACACCAGCAGCTCCAGGGCCACGTCGTGCGGTTCCATGCCTTCCGTGGTTACCGTGATCTCGGCGGCTTCCGCCGTACGACGCCAGCGAGAAACGGCATCCGGATCCTCCAGACGCGGCACCGCGGCGATGCGGCATGTTTTCAACCGCGCGGCCATCGTCCGAGGAATGGACCGCACGGCGGGTTCCAGGAAATCACGGATCAGCTCTGCGGGGACCTCCGGGCCCGCCGTCAGTTGCCAACCATGGGCGAATCTGGCCACTCTAGATATCCATGCTATGATCGCGCCGGGCATGGCGCACCTGGTATTCGACCTGCTGGCGGCGGCTGCTTTGACCCTCCATCTGGCGTTCATCTTGTGGGTGATCTTCGGAGCTCTCCTCACGCGGGGCCGCCGGCTGCTCTCCGGCTTGCATATCGCCAGCTTGCTTTACTCCGTCGTCATTCAGGTCGGTCCATGGCCCTGCCCTCTGACGATCGCCGAGCAGTATTTTCAACAACAGGCCGGCCGCACGCCGTATCAGCAGCCTTTCCTCACGCACTACCTGGACAAGCTGGTGTATCCGGATGTTCCTGCGCACTTGCTGGTGGCGGCTGCCTGCGTCGTCTGCCTGGCAAATCTTCTCGTCTATCTGCGACGCCGGCGAATGCGCAAACCCCGCTAAAGCCCTCACGCCGACGTCGCTGCCACCGCCTCCGCCTCAGAGATCCCCGGGGAGTGCGGACGCGATCCTGCCGCCGAATGCGGCTTCCAACTGCGATTCACGCTGCCCATTTGCCACTGCAATCGGCGGGATGCTTAAATGACTATGTTGAGCAGCCCCGGGCACTCGGCCTTCGGCGCTGCGCCGTCCTCGTATGACCGATTGCACGGCTCCGCTCATGATTGAGGCCATCGGCCTCAGCAAGTTTTACGCTGATTTCGCCGCCATTCGAGACGTCACCTTCTCCGTGCCGCAGGGACAGGTGGCCGCCTTCTTGGGCCCGAACGGCGCCGGTAAGTCCACCACCATGAGGATCCTCACCGGCTATCTGGCGCCGAGCGCCGGACGGGCGCGCATCGCGGGCCTGGATGTGAATGCCGATCGCATCCGAGCGGCGGAGCGGCTCGGCTATTTGCCGGAAAACGGGCCGCTCTATCCCGAGATGACGCCTCTGGCCTTGCTGGAATTCTTCGGGCGAGCCCGAGGTCTGCGGGGCGCGCGCCTCAAGCAGCGAATCGAAGCCGTCACCGCTCTGTGCGCGCTGGATCCGGTGCTCGAGAAGAGCATCCACAAGCTCTCCCGGGGCTATCGCCAGCGCGTGGGCATGGCTCAGGCGCTGTTGCACGAACCCGACGTGTTGATCCTGGATGAGCCCACCAGCGGTCTGGATCCCAACCAGATCCGCGAAGTGCGGCAGACGATCCGCGAGCTGGGCCGCACCAAGACCATCCTGCTTTCCACGCACATCCTGCAAGAAGTCGAGGCCATGGCCGATCGGGTCATCTTCATTGACCGCGGGCGCATCGTTTTCGACGGAGCGCCCGAACAGATGAAAGCCGGATGCGCCTCGCTGGAGGAGGCCTTTTACGCTCTCACTCAGGGCGATTCCGCGCGGAGGGAACCGTGCGCAGCTCCCGCCGAGTGATCGCCGCCATCCTCCGCCGCGAATTGGGCAGTTACTTCGGAACGCCCACCGGCTATGTGTTCATCACCCTGTTCGTCTTTGTCAGCGCCATGGCGGCTTTCTGGCAGGAGCGTTTCTTCGCCGCCAACCTGGCGAATCTGGATCAGCTCAACGGCCTCTTTCCTTACTTGCTCGTCTTCTTGATCCCCGCCATCAGCATGGGCCTGTGGGCCGAGGAGAAAAAACAGGGCACTGAAGAATTGTTGTTGACCTTGCCGGCTTCCGATGCGGAAGTGGTCGTCGGAAAATACCTCGCCGGGGTCGCCATTTACACCGTGGCGCTGCTGTTCTCGTTGAGTCATGTGCTGGTGCTCTGCTGGCTGGGCAGTCCGGATCCCGGCCTGATGGCGGCCACCTATCTGGGTTACTGGTTGATGGGCGTCGCTCTGCTCACCCTCGGCATGCTGGCTTCCCAGCTTACCGATAACCTGACGGTGGCCTTCATCCTGGGTGCAGCGCTGTGCGCCCTTCCGGTTTTCGCCGAGCGCGCGGGCGTCATTGTGAGCGGGAACCTGCGGCGCTTCCTCGAGCGGCTCTCGGTCGTCGAGCAATTTCGGGATCTTTCTCACGGGGTAGTCACGCCCGGCGCTCTGGTGTACTTCCTGGCGTTCACGCTGGCCGGCCTGTACGTGAACGTGGCGTTGCTCGGGCGCCGTCGCTGGCTCACCGGACCGAAAGCCCCGCGCATGCGGTTGCACGTCGTCGTGCGGGCCGCGGCGGCGGCGGTCATGGTGGCCTCCGCCACGTTGCTGGCGGCCGGCGTGCGCTGGCGATGGGATGTTACGGCCGAGCAAATCCATTCCCTGGCTCCGGATACCCGAGCCCTGCTGCGCAGTCTTTCGCCTCGCAATCCGGTCTTCATTCATGCCTATCTCAGCCCCGAGGTGCCGCGCGGCTACATGGATGTGCGCACCAATCTGGTGGCCATGCTGCGCGAGTTCGACGCCGTGGGAGCAGAAGCCGTCCACGTGCGAATCGTCCCCACGCTGAAGTACTCGCCCGAGGCCCGCGAGGCGCAGCAGCGCTACGGCATCCGTCCCTACCGCGTGCCGGTCAGCGAGGAGAGCGCCCGCACGGTGAACGAAATCTTTCTGGGACTGGCCTTCACCTGCGGCGGGGAAGAGTTCGTCATCCCCTTTTTCGACCGCGGCCTGCCGGTGGAGTACGAGCTGATGCGCTCGGTGCGCGTCGTCTCGCGCGCCCGCCGCAAGAAAGTCGGGGTGCTCGACACCCGCGCCCGGCTGTTTGGCGGCTTCGATTTTCAAAGCCGCACCCAGACCTCGGACTGGTCCATCGTCGCCGAACTGCGCAAGCAGTACGAAGTCGTGCGCGTCTCCCCGGACGGTGATTACCCGGAGGATCTCGACGCCTTGCTGGTCGCCCTGCCCTCCACGCTCACGCAACCCCAGGCCGATCGCTTGACCGCTTACGTCCGGCGCGGACGCCCGACCCTGGTCCTGCTGGATCCCATGCCGGCTTTCGATTTGAATCTCGCGCCGCAGGAGATCGTCCAGGTCGGGCCGTTCGTGACGCAAACCACCTCTGCTCCGCGGGCCGACTTGCGGGGCCTGCTGGAGGCGCTGGGAGTCGCCTGGCAGCCCAACCGGATTGCCTGGGACAGCTACAACCCGCATCCCCAACTCAAGGCCCTGCCCAAAGAGTTCGTCTTCGCGGGCCGCGAGGCTTTCAATCCGAACGACCCGGTGACCGCCGGTCTCCAAGAGGTAGTGCTGCTGTATCCCGGCGTCTTGCGCCCCCGCGGCCAGGTCCAATTCACGCCCCTGATCCAAACCACCACCGAGTCGGGCGTCGTCCGCTGGGAAGATCTGGTCCAGCGCACGCTGTTCGGCGTCACGGTGAATCAGAATCTCCCTCACAATCCGGGCGGCGTCCGGCAAGTCCTGGCGGCGCGAGTGCGCGGACGCAGCTCGTCCGGCGATGTCAACGCCATCGTCGTCGCCGACGTAGACCTGATGGGCGAGCAGTTTTTCGAGCTGCGGCGCCGGGGCCTCGAGCAGCTCCACTTCGACAACGTGACGTTCTTGTTGAACGCTGTGGACGATCTGGCGGGCGATCCGTCCTTCATCGCCCTGCGCAAGCGCCGCCCGAAGCACCGCACGCTGGAGGCCGTGGAAGCCCGCACGCGCATTTACGAGGCGCAGCGGTTACGCCGGAGCCAGGAAGCCGAAGCCATTGCGGAACAGCGTTTGAAGGAGGCCCAGGCGCGTCTGGATCGCGCCGTGCGCGAGATCGAGCAACGCGCGGATCTCGACGAGCAGACCCGACGCATCATGATCGCCAACGTCCAGTCCGTCGAGAACCGCCGCCTTCAAGTGGCCCGCGCCAACATCGAGGACGAGAAGCAGCGGCAGATCGAAAACAGCCGGGCGGAAATGGAAAACGCCATCCGCCGCATCCAGAACACCATCAAAGTGCTGGCTGTCGCTCTGCCGCCCGTGCCGGCCTTCCTGTTGTTCTTGCTGATCTCGGCACGCAAGCTCCGCCGCGAGCGCCTGAGCGTGCCGGTGGATCGCCTGGTCGGCGCCCGGGAGCCACGGCCATGACGGAAACCGCCAAAACCGCCGCCTTCCTGGGAGCTGCGTTGCTGCTGGCCGTGGCGGCCGCGCTGCAGCAGCCCGAGCGCCCGGTTTCCCAGATCTTTAGCGATCAAGGTGAGCCATTCTATCCCGCCTTCCGGGACCCGCAGGCGGTCCGCAGCATCGAGGTCATTGACTACGACGAGGCCACCGCTACGGCCCGCCCGCTGAAGATCGAGTTCCGCGGCGGCCGCTGGGTGGTCGCCTCCCACCACAACTACCCGGTGGAAGTGGGCGATCGCCTGGTGCGGACGGCCGCGGGCCTGATGGATCTGCGCAAGGACGAGGTTCGTTCCGACTCCCCGGACGATCACGGTCAATACGGCGTCATTGATCCGCTGGACGCCAAGGTCCTCACGCTCGCGGGCCGCGGCAAGCGCGTCACCCTCCGCGACGCACGCGGCGACGTGCTGGCCGATTTCGTCTTCGGAAAGCCGGTAGAGGGCCGACCCGGTTATCGTTACGTGCGCGTTCCGGGCGGCAAACGCACCTACGCGGTGAAGACCGATGCCGATCCTTCCGGACGTTTCGCCGACTGGGTGGACGCCGACCTGCTGCGCATCGCTTCCGCCGACATCCGCCGCATCACCATCCAGAACTACTCGATTGACGAGGGTGCTGGGCGGGTCATGAGCTCGGAAACGTTGGCCCTGACGCGGCAGGACGGCGGCTGGACCGGGGCCGGGGGCGAGAGGGTCAACCTCCGCGCCATCCAGACCTTGCTCAGCGCACTCGACAGCCTGCGCATTGCTGATGTGCGCCCCAAGCCGCCATCGCTCGCCGAGGATCTGCGTCAGGGGCAGGTGCGCCTTTCCTTGGAGAACGCCCTCTCGCTTCGCCAGTATGGCTTTTTCCTCACGCCGCAAGGGCGCTTACTCGCCAAGGAAGGGGAATTGATCGTCGAGACGGCGAACGGCCTGGCCTATACGCTGCGGTTCGGCGAGGTGGCGACCGCCGCCGGCGAGATCAAATCGGCCGGCGGGAAGGGGGAGAACCGCTACTTGTTCGCCGCTGTGAGTTACGACGCGGCGCGCGCTGCAAAATACGGCGGCGACGGTGCGGCCGGCGAGCGCCTGGCGCGCGAACTCAACCGGCGGTTCGCCGATTGGTATTACGTCATCAGCGGCGCCGATTTCCAGAAGCTGCGCCTGAAGCGCGCCGAGGTCTTGACCGAGCCGCCAAAGCCGTAAGCCAGGCCTGCCGCTCGTACTATGAGCCGTTGCCGTGCTCTCACGGGGAAGCAGCCCACAGCGAGGCCTTCTTCACACGCTGACCACCGGGCACGGAGATTCGCGAATGATCGCGTAAGCGTTCGTGCGCAACCTGCCGAAAACCCCTGCTGCCGAACCGCGGCCGATCACCAGCAAGTCGGCTGCCGTCCGACGAGCGATGCCGCACACCACTTTGGGCGCATCGCCGCGCTCCAGCACCAGTTCCGCCGACACGCCGGCTTGCTGACACAGCTTCTCCAATCGTTGCCGCGCCGAAGCTGCCAGTTCGCCGTCCAGATCGCGGCCGCCCCACTCGCCGGGCCGCATCTCGACGCTCGGGTACGCGTGGGCCACGATGAGCCGGGCCTGAAAATCCCGCGCCAGACCCGAAGCCCAGGCCAGCGCCTCGGCGCTCTCGGGACCCAAATCCACGGCGCACAGCACCGTGCGCAGCAAGATTTCACCGCCGGGAGCTGTCTGTTCCAGATGCACCCCCGTCCACACCGGGCACCGCGCATCATGCAGCACCTTGGCGGTGACCGATCCCAGGATGAAGCGGCGAAAGCGCCCGTAGCCATGCGTGGGCAGCGCGATCAGGCCAACCTGCTCTCGGTGGGCCTCTTCGACGATCTTCTGCGCGGGGTCACCCTCCATCAGCGTGTGGCGGAGCCGCACGCCGCTGAGCTCGTCGGCAAGAAAACTCTCGAGCTGTCGCTGAGCCTGAGCCTTGCGCTTGGCCGCCAGGTCCGTCAAAATGGCGCCTCCGAACTCCAGGGCGCTGAACTCGTAACGGATCGGCTCCACCACGTGCAGGATGATGATTTCCGATCCGTAGTGCCAGGCCAGTGCACGAGCGTAGCGGGCCGAGCCCACGCAGCGTTCCGAAAAATCCACCGGCAGCAAGATCTTCTCCAGCGAGGGCACCGAGGCCTCCCTCCGAATTGTAGCCCGCCTCAGGGCTGCTGGGCATCGGCCAGGCCCAACTCCGTGAGAATTTTCGGAGAGGGCTCCTCCATGGCCAGGATCCGGTGGCAGGCGTTGCAGTCTTGCGTGATCTTGCGACCATCGGCCGCGGTCCGATCATCGTGGCAGCGGAAGCAGCCCGGGAAGTCCGTGTGGCCGATGTTGTTGGGGTAAGTCCCCCAACTGACCTTCATCGCCGGGAACACGTTGCGCTGGTGAATCTCAGCCAGGACGCGCCCCGCGCGTGCGATCTCATCCCGGTGCTTGCGATAGATCTGCGGATAATGCTCTCGGTAGTACTGCGCGAGTGCCGCGGGGATGGCTTCTGCCGCCTCCTGTCCTCCGCCGTATTCTTTCCGGAGCAGCTCCGTGGCGACTTTCTTTAGCCAGGGCAACGCCGGCGAAATGCGCCCGATGTCCAGCGCGTGATCCACAGCCGCCTCCGGCATCTCGAAGGCGTGCGTGGGACGGTTATGGCAGTCCATGCAGTCCATGGTCCGGCGCGGCAGCTCGCGTACGCTTTCCGGCGCCGCGTCGGCCGCCAGATAGACCGTCGTCCGCCCCGTTGTGGCGTTGTGATAGCGGACCCAGGGGATGTTCTGCCGCGCCCGATCGGCATGCGCGTACTCGATCGTGACGCCCGGATCCAAGTGCGCCCCGTGAATCCCCCTGCGATCATGCCCTCCCCCGATGCGCATCAGCAGCACCGTGGTGGTGCGGCTGTTTCCTTCATCGGCCGCGAAGCGGGAGATGACCCGCAGCCGGTCGGCGCCGAACTTCTGCGGCCAGTGGCACTGCTCGCAGGTCTCGCGCGCCGGGCGCAGATTCTCAACGGGCGTCGGAATCGGGCGCGGGTACGTGTTCAGAATGGTGGCGAAAACCTGTCCTGTCCCGGAAAGCTTGCTGCGCACAAACCAACTGGCCCCCGGCCCGATATGGCAGGCCACGCACGCCACGCGGGAGTGCGGCGAACCCTGGTAGGCCGCGAACTCGGGCGCCATCACCTTGTGGCAGGTCTGGCCGCAGAACGTGACGCTGTCCATGTAGTGCACCGCACGGTAGGCAAGCTGCGAGCCGATGACCAGGTTGGCCGCTGTCGTCACCCCGAAGAAGGTCAACAGGCGCCGCAACTCCGGACTGTGCCGGTCCAGAGGGGGGATCAGGGGCGCGGCGTCACCCAGGCGCCGTCGTCGCCGCCGTTGCAGCGCGATGCCCAGAGGAATCAACGCCAGGCCGCTGAAAAAGACTGCGGGCAGCGCGAGAAACAGGAGGATCCCGATGTAGGGGTTTGGCGCTTCGCCCCTCAAGAAGCTCGGCAACAGAAACAGCCAGAGGATGCCGCCCGTGGTGACCGCCACGACCCCCAGCAAGCTGATCCGGTTGCTGGACAGATAAACCAGCGGCGAGATCCATGCTCGCCAGCCGCCTTCAGCCGGCGGTCTCCTCATCGCGCTTTTTCTCAACCTCCTCGGCGACTGGCGGGCTTTCGGCGGGCTCACAACCGGCCTGGGAAGCCCTCTCGGCCCCCAGCGTAACGGACATGGCCTTCGGCCGCGGGCGCGTGCTGTACCCCGTCAACCATGCGGTGTCCATGGGGTACACATCGGGATCGAAGATCACGAAGTAAAAATGCCAGACCAGAATGGCCAGGGCAGCCAGTACGGCTTCGTAGAAATGCACGGTGGCCGCGAAGTCAAGCACCGCTTTGGGCAGGTACGCCAACACCAGGTTGTTCGCCCACAACAGCACGCCGGTGATAGCCATCACGACCGTCCCCCAAACCACAGCCCAATACTCGGCCTTCTCGATGTAACTGTGTTCGGACAGCAGGGGACGGCGGTTCGTAAGTCCCAAATTGTAAGCCAGGGCTGCGAAGCCCTCCGCGACGTCTCTGCGCTGGGGCAACAGCGTCCTCCAACGCTCACGCAGGCGGCGGCTGGCCACCAGTGTGATCGCGTGCAGCAGCGCCGTCGCCATCAGCACGACGGCCGCGATGCGGTGCACCGTGCCGCGCACCGGGAACACGCTCTCCCATCGCACTAGCGGCCGCGCCCACCATTGTTCGGGATACTTCAAGGCGAATCCCGTCCACACCAGCACGATGAAGGAGATCGCCAGAAGAGCGTGCTGGAGCCGCTCCAGAGGCAACATGCGCACTTCAGGCATGCCGCTCTGGACCGTCATGTTGCGGAAGCGCCGCGCCGCTTTGCGCACCCAATCCCCGAGGTTGTGCAGCAACATCAGCCCGATCGTCAACGGGATCAGGACCTGATAGAAGACGCGCGCCCAGTAGACTGCCCGCGCCTCGCCGCGTCCCGCAATCTGATGAATCGGCCCCAGCGAGAAACGCCTTCCGGCTCCCGGGTGGCACTGCCCGCAGGTGGCCGGCAAATTTGCCGGATGGACGCTGGACTTGGGATCTGATGAGGGATAGATGTCGTGCGCGCGGTGGCAGCTCGCGCAGTTTGCGACCGTCTGGGAGCCGGCCCGCACCGCAAGGCCGTGGAAGGACTGCTCGAAGCTGACCACGCGATCCGGCGGCAAGCCGAACCGCCGCGCCAAACGAACATCGCCGTGGCACTGCCCGCAGGTCTCCGGGATGCGCCTGGGCGCGACCAGCGATTCCGGCTGAGACGGCGGTTGGATGGAGTGCTCGCCGTGGCAGGTCGTGCACACCGGCGCCTCGCGGATGCCTTTTGCCAGCGCCGCGCCATGCACGGAGGCCTGGAACTGCTGTGCGATCTCGCTGTGGCACATGCCGCAGAGTTCCGGAACCCCGCGATGGAATTCCGGCGACCGCGCGGCTTTCAGCTCATGCACTCCGCCGTGGCAGACCTCGCAGCTAGGAGCCGCCGCTTCGCCTCTCCGCGCGGCTTCCGCATGAACGCTCCGCCGTTGCTCGCCGACCACGCCCGCGTGGCATTGCTCGCAACCGGCAGGCTTCAGACCCGGCGGATGCGGGTACTCTTCGTGTTTCGGGTGACACTGCGCGCAGCTCACAGCAGCGTGCGCCGAGGCTGCCAGCGCCTTACCCTGATCGTGACAGGCTGCGCACCCGGGCGGAGGCTCCCCCTGCGCCGCCAGGGATAGGCTACTCAGCGCCAGTGCGGCTGCCACCCAGCGCCATCTCGCCGGAGGCCGCCCCGGAAGGCGAGTCCTCCCCGGCGTCAGAGAGCGCCCCGGCTGGAACGCTCCCAAGCATCCCACAGGAACAACCCCAATAGGACCAGGCCGTACACGACGGCGATCACGGTCAGAATCTTCGCCCAGCGTTCGACACGCTCCAGTTTCTGCGCGACCGTCAACTTCTGGGAAATCTCGGTATCGTCGCTCGCCAACACGTGCAGGCTCTCGGCTTCCTGCCGCGATAGGCGTCCACGGTACAGCAAGAGGATCAATATCGCGATGGCCAGCACGGCCCACGTCAGGATTAGCGGCATCAAGTTCATATTCATCGAGTCCTCACCAGCGGGGCGGCCGCCGCGCTCCTCCAGCCGCCCTCATGCGCACAGATTATCCCGCCGGAACTTCTTGCCCGTGGCCTCTTCGATCACCTCGACGATCTGGACCAGATACGAGTCTAAAGCGCATTGCGTTCCCCCGCGGAGAGCGCAACTTCCGTCCAGGGCTTGTTCCAGGCATACCGAGCAGACGTTCTCCCGGATGGCGCGGACATAATCCTGGATGTCGTGGCTGTCGGTCGCCAGGATGGCCTGGGCCACCAGCGGGAACAACTCGAATAGCTTACAACGGTCCGGGGCCTCCGAGCAGCAACGCTCCTCGACCTGTCGGGCCTCGCATTCCCGGCAGATGCGGCTGCGAACCAACGCCGCCAGTTCGTCTACCTCGAGTCTCATGCTAGCCCCCACTGTCATGCCTCGTGGAGCCGCTGCCGTCACGCTCCAGGGATCCTCCTCCCAGCGCGCGTGGCAGCCGGCCGGGCTCTGCTGTGCAACAATCCCTCTCCGAGGCCTTGCCGGAGCACCGCAGTCCGGCCGCCAGAATCGCGAGCACCGCGGTGTTCAACGGGTCATCACAAAACACCACCGAGCGAATCCCCGCGTTCCAGGCCCGTGAAAGCTGCTCGGGCTCATTGCGCGTGATCAGCACCACCCGTTCCGGCTTGACCAGCGGCAACGGCATACGTTCCAGAGCCCGCGAGTCTACCACGATGACGCCTTCTCGGTTGGGATCCGGCGTTTCCACGGTCAACACCTCCACGGCTCCGCTGCGCTCGAGCAATTCGCGCAACGCCGTCCCGTAGGCCGTATCCGCGATCGCCAGTTGGATGGTCTCCATCGGAGCCCGTACGGTGGCGCACCGCTTTGCGGCGAGTCTCCGCAAATCGGAGGGCCAGCCCCAGAACTTGCAATCCGATCGCCAATCCGGTGCGCCCGGTCCGACCTATGTTTTCCACCCAAATCGCCCCCTTTCTCGCGATCCCGGGCTTCCGAGCCTCTGCTCGCTCGGAAACCTCACCCACCAGCAATCCTTCAGGTGTGCGACCTCACCCACCGTGGCCGCGCCATCCCACACCACGGACTGTTGAAAACCACAACACGATGGCCTGCACCACCGCGCTGCTTCGGCCTGCACCGCGCCCTCCGGGTTGCCCCGCTCGCACCGCGCTTGCCTCGAACCACGGCGGCGGCCATCAAGGCGGGTCGCCCCGCCATCGGCGTCGGCTCGCTCATCAACGCAGTTCCAGCCGGACACGCGTGAGTTTTGCCGGCCATCCTGGGGGTTTCCGTAGCTCGGCTCGGATCGCGGCACTGAGACAGCAGCCTCACCACACGCGGCCTGTCGCCACCGGGATATAACTTGGTCGCAACCGGGATATAATGAGATATTTACGGCGTTCGGGGCGAGGATGCTCCCATGTTTCTCAATGTCCAGGAGTTGCAGCTCCACAGCATCCCCATCGCGGAAGTGTTTCGCCCGGGGGCGATTGATTTCTTTGACGCCCAGCTACGGCAAGTCAGCGACCTGACGGTCTCCGGGATGGCGGAGCTGAAGCCCGCGACCATGGAAATCCGGGTCAGAGGACATCTGACCGTCCAGATGGAAGCCGATTGCGACCGCTGTTTGGAGGCTGCGGCCTTCCCCATCGTCGTGGACTTCGATCTGATTTATCGTCCCTTGCCGACGGTCTTCGCCGACGAGGTCTTCTTGACGGAGGAGGAGACCGAGGTGGCCTTCTACCGAGGACTTGGCTTGGAGCTGGCCGACGTGGTCCGCGAGCAGGTGCTTCTTGCGCTGCCCATGCAGCGCATCTGCCGCCCCGATTGCCGCGGGATTTGCCCCGTCTGCGGGGAAAACCGGAACCTGATCACTTGTAACTGCCGCAATCCCTGGCAGGACGACCGCTGGTCGGTCCTGCGCGATCTCTAGACTGCGGCGAAATTCAATTTGTTCTAGATTAGAAGGAACGGGGAATCATGCCGAATCCAAAAAGACGACATTCTCAGGCGCGCACGGGCAAACGTCGGGCCCACGACGCCTTGCGCCCTGCCGGCCTGTCGGAGTGTCCGAATTGCCATGAACCGAAGCTGCCGCATCGGGCCTGCCCGCACTGCGGCCAATACAAAGGTCGGGAAGTTATCGAGGTGAGCACGGAATAAGATTCCAGTCCGCCATGATCAGCATTGCTCTGGACGCGATGGGCAGCGATCATGCCCCGAAGTCCGAGATCGAAGGCGCCATCCGGGCCGCCAGGACGCTGAACGTCGAGATCCTGCTGACCGGGCCGGAGGACTTGCTGGCCAGAGAGCTCGCCGCTCACGACAGCGCCCGTGACCTACCGATCCGCATCGTGCACGCCAGCGAGCGGGTCACCATGCAGGACAGCGTGGCCCGCGCCGTGCGATCCAAACGCGACAGCTCGATCCGCGTGGCTTCTAAGCTGGTGCGCGACGGGCGCGCCCAGGGCTTAGTGTCGGCCGGCAACACCGGGGCCGTGATGGCCACGGCCAAGATGGTGCAGGGCGTCGTGCCGGGGGTGGACCGTCCGGCGCTGGCTTCCGTCTTCCCCACTCTCACCGGTAAGCCCGCGGTGATGATTGACGTGGGCGCCAACGTGGACTGCACCGCTCGCATGCTCGCCCAGTTCGCCCTGATGGGCGATATCTATTCGCGCGTGGTCTTTCGCACCGAGCGCCCCCGCGTGGGCCTGCTTTCCATCGGCGAGGAAGAGCACAAGGGAAACGAGCTGACGCGCAGCGCCGCCCCCTTGCTCAAGAGTCTTCCCCTTAACTTTATCGGTAACGTTGAGGGACGGGATCTCTACACCGGAGCCGCCGACGTCGTGGTTTGCGACGGCTTTATCGGGAACGTGGCCCTGAAGGTCAGCGAGGGCATGGTGGACGTGATCACCCACCTGTTGCACACCTCGCTGAAGGCCACCCTGAAGCGCAAGGTGGGCTACGTGCTCTCCCGCAACGCTTACAGGGATTTCCGCAAGCGCGTGGACTACTCCGAGTACGGCGGCGCCCCCTTGCTCGGCGTGCGCGGCGTGGTGATCATCTGCCACGGACGCTCCAATGCGGAAGCCATCAAGAACGGCATCCGCGTGGCCGCGGAGCTGGCCGGCGCCGACATTGATCGCCGGCTGGAGAGTGAGTTGCGGTCCCTGCCCGCCGTGCTGTCACCGGTCGGCAAGTGAGAGCATCCCAATGATCGTGAGACGCGCGCGCATTCTCTATGTGCTCGGGGTGTTGGCAGGCCTGGCTCTCTGGGCGCAGCGCCTCAATCCGGTTCATTGGTCCCTCGTCGTTGAGCCTCCCTCGGCGCCGCCGGGAAGCCGGGTTCTAGTCCGGCTCACGGCCCGCATGGATCCCGGCTGGCACTTGTACTCGCTGACCACGCCGCGCCCCCCTATCGCCACGACGATCGAACTGGCGCCTCATCCGGCCATCGTCGGTTTTCAGGTTTATCAGCCGGCGCCGGCACGCAAACTGGATCCCAATTTCAACACCGAGACCGAGACCTTTGACCGGGAGGTTACCTTCTTGGTGGACATCCGGCTGGCCCCCGACGCGCCGGCCGGCATCGTTGAGTTGACGACGCAGCTTCGCTTTCAGGCCTGCGATGACCGTCAGTGCCTTCCGCCGCGGCGCGTGAGCCTGAGCGGCCAATTCACTGTGGACCCCAAGGTCCGCCCAGCCGAACCGGCGATCCCAGCCGGCTACTCCCTGGCCGGCGGCCCAACGGCTCCCCCGCCGCAACCCGCGCAGGAGCCGACGCCTCCGCCTGCCCCCCAGGGTATCCCGCTGTTTGTGCTGGTGGCCTTTGGCTTCGGGGTGGCGGCGATCTTCACGCCTTGCGTATTCCCCTTGATCCCCATCACCGTCTCATTCTTCTTGAGCAAGCAGACGGCGGGGCGCGGCAGAGCGCTCGTGGAGGCCGCGGTGTTCTCGCTCGGCATCGTCGTGCTGTTCACTTCGCTCGGACTGCTTGTCACGGCATTGCTCGGGCCTTTCGGCATGGTGCAGCTCGGCTCCAGCCCCTGGGTTAACGGCTTCATCGCCGCCGTCTTCCTGGTTTTCGCCCTGAGCCTGCTGGGCGCTTTCGAGATTACCATTCCCTCCGGCGTGCTGACGCGACTGGATCGGGCTTCCCGGGGCGGCGGTTTAGCAGGCACTCTGTTGATGGGGCTGACGTTTTCGCTCACCGCCTTTGCCTGCGTGGGCCCGTTCGTAGGCACGTTGCTGGCGGCTTCCATCAGCGAAGGCGGTTACAAGCCTGCTTTAGGGATGCTGGCCTTCGCGACTGGTCTGGCCTCACCCTTCTTCCTGCTGGCGCTGTTTCCCTCCTACCTGTCGCGTTTGCCGCGGTCCGGCTCGTGGATGGAGCGCGTCAAAGTCGTTCTGGGCTTCTTGATCCTGGCGGCGCTTTTCAAATACCTCAGCGCGGTGGACAAGGTCCTCGGCTGGAATGTGCTCACGCGCGAGCGTTTTCTGGCCATCTGGATCGTCCTGCTGGGGCTGGCGGGACTGTATCTACTGGGACTGCTCCGGTTGCCGGGGGTAAAGCCCGAGGAGCCGTTGGGGTTAATCCGATTGCTGGCGGGGGCCGCTTTCCTGGTCTTCGCCGTCAGCTTGATTCCCGGGATGTTCGGCGCCCGCTTGGGCGAACTGGACGCCTTCGTGCCGCCACCCTCCGAGCAGGGCTTCACCACCTCCGGGGGCCGAACCTTGCAGTGGATCAAGGACCGCTACCCGGAGGCCCTGGCGCGAGCGCGGGAAGAAGGCAAACCGCTGTTCATCAGCTTCACCGGTTATGCTTGCACGAACTGCCAGTGGATGAAGGCCAACATGTTCACTCGCCCCGAGGTGGCCTCCGCGCTGGAGCGCTTCGTGCTGCTGGAGCTCTATACCGACGGAAGCGATGCAGCCTCTCAGGAGAACCAGCGTTTGCAGGAATCGCGCTTCCGTACAGTGGCCATTCCTTACTACGCCATTCTCTCCGCCGACGAGAAGGTGCTGGCCACTTTCGCCGGGCTGACCCGCGATCCCGCGCAGTTCCTGAGTTTTTTGGAAAAGGCGGGCAACTGAGCGCCTCCCAGCCGCGCGTCCGACCGCATCGCGTCCTGCTTGCTAACCTGGGAAACGATGAAGATAACTCGCCTGACGACCGCGGTCATCGAGTCCAACTTTGATTGGACCATCGTCAAGATAGAAACCGATGAAGGATTGATCGGCTACGGCGAAGCCTTCGTCGGCCCTGCGCTGGCGGCGGTGATCCGCGAGTACGCTCCCGTGCTGGTGGGAGAAGATCCCACGGCCTTCGACCGCGTGATTCGGCGGCTGCGCCTGCGTTCCACCCACGCCTACCCGGGCCTCACCGCTCAAGCGCTGGGCGCGATCGAATCCGCTTTGCTCGATGTGACGGGCAAGAAGTTCGGCCTGCCCGTATGGCAGCTTCTGGGAGGAAAGTACCGCGACAGCGTTCTCATTTACGCCGACTGCCACGCCGGCGAAGCGCTGGAGAGTCTCACGCCGCTGGTCAGCCCGCGTGTGCCGCACTGGATGGGAGCCTCAGAAACAGGGACCGCTCCGGTCGAGATCAGCCTCAAACACCACGGCTGGGCTGCTTCAGACCATGAGCATCTCAGTCCTGAGGCCTATGCACGCGCCGCCGAGCGAATGGTCGCGCAGGGCTTCCGGGCGCTGAAATTCGACGTAGATGTGCCCACTCCTTATGAAACCGACGAATACAACCGCGCTCTGAGCCGCGCTGAGATCGAATACGCCGCCTGCCTGGTGGCTGCGGTGCGCAAGGCCGTGGGTCGCGACGTGGCTCTGGCCATAGATTGTCATTGGAATTATGGCGTGCAGGCGGCCGTCGAGCTGGCTCGGGCTCTCGAACCCTACGATTTGCTCTGGCTGGAGGATCCGGTTCCGCCCGAAAATATTGCCGCTCTGGCCCAGGTGCAGCGCCAGACGCGCCTGCCCATCGCCACCGGAGAGAATCACTTTCACCGGCTGGATTTCGAACGTCTGATCCTGGAGGCCGGCCTGCGCGTGCTCGCTCCGGACGCCAACAAACTCGGCATCTGGGAGTCGCGCAAGCTGGCGGACCTCGCCGATCTGCACTATGTGAACCTCGCCGTCCACAACATCGCAGGCCCGGTGGGCACCCTGGCCTCAGCGCATCTGTGCGCGGCGATTCCGAACTTTCTCGCGCTGGAGTGGCACGCCGCCAGCGTCCCGTTCTTCGACGCACTGGCGCGCGGCGCCGATGGCCCGCTCATTCGCGACGGCCGACTCCGCGTGCCGGATCGCCCCGGATTAGGAGTGGATCTTGACGAAGAGGTCGCCTGGCGCTACCGCAAGCCGGGCGAGCCCTTCTTCGAGTGACCGTTGCCGCGTGTGGCGATCGGGGTACGATAAAGGTATGAGCCTCCCCTGCACCTCCCCGGTGCGCATCCTGGTCGTGGATGACGAAGATGACGTGCGCCTGACCTTGCGCTCCATGTTGGAAAGCGCCGGATACCAGGTCCTGGAAGCGCCCAACGGGAAGGTCGCCATGACAATCTGCCGCAGCCAGCCGGTGGACTTGATGATCACTGACATCTTCATGCCCGAGCAAGAGGGAATGGAGACCATCCAGGCCGTGCGCCGAGAGTTCCCCAATCTCCCCATCATCGCCCTCTCCGGCAAAGCGCCCGGCGTTTACCTGAAAACTGCGAGACTGCTGGGAGCCCAGGCCACTCTGGAAAAACCGATCCGCTTGGAGACCCTGCTGGAAACGGTTCGAACCCTTCTACAGCCCGACCGCTCTCAACAGACGGGAGCCTGAGAGTACGCAACCAAGCGCTCGCCTCCGGAATCCATTCTGCTATGCAAGCCTCCTCCGGCCATCCGCCTCGTGAGCTGGTCCAATTGGGCGCCGCGGCGCCCACAGCGGAAACGCCGCGCGCACGGGATCCGGTGTGCGGGATGCTGGTGGACCCTGCCACCGCGACGGTCCGCTACGAGTATCAGGGGCAGCCGTACTTCTTTTGCTGTCCGCACTGCCTGGAGAAATTCCGCGCAGACCCGGAGCGGTACCTCGGCGCGCTCCCCGCGCCGACTCGGGTTGAGCCCGGCGTCCTTCACACCTGCCCCATGCACCCGGAAGTACGGCAGCTCGGACCGGGCGTTTGCCCTGATTGCGGCATGGCCCTGGAACCGGCGGCCGGCGTCCTCGAGCCGGAAAGCCCCGAGCTTTCCTCGATGAGCCGCCGTCTGTGGCTGAGCGCGCTGCTAACCGCGCCGCTGGCCGTCTTCGCCATGCTGGAGATGTTGGGCGGCGTCCACCTGTTCGCACCTCGCTCGATGGCGTGGTTTCAGTTGGCGCTGGCTACACCTGTTGTTCTGTGGGGCGGATGGCCGTTCTTCCAGCGAGGCTGGCGCTCGATCCTGTCGCGGCGCCTCAACATGTTCACGCTGATCGCGCTGGGAACCGGCGCTGCTTACCTGACGAGTCTGGCGGCCACGGTGGCGCCCCGTCTGTTTCCGGATGCGTTTCGCATGGCGAGCGGCGAGCCTCCCATTTACTTCGAGGCCGCGGCGGGCATCGTCACGCTGGTCCTGCTCGGCCAGGTGCTCGAATTGCGAGCCCGACAGCGCACCGGGCGCGCCATCCGCAGCCTGCTGGCGCTCAAGCCGGCCACCGCGTTGCGAGTGGATGAAGCAGGGCGTGAGGAAAGCGTCCCCCTCGACGCCGTTCGCCGCGGCGAGCGCCTTCGCGTTCGACCCGGCGAGAAGATCCCCGTGGACGGCGTGGTCCTCGAAGGCGCGAGCTTCGTAGACGAATCCATGCTCACCGGCGAGCCGTTACCCGTTGAGAAAACCCCCGGCGCACGCGTGAGCGCCGGAACTGTGAACGGAGCAGGCAGCTTCCTGATGCGCGCCGAGCGGGTGGGATCGGAAACCTTGCTGGCCCGCATCGTGGCGCTGGTCAGCGAGGCGCAACGCAGCCGCGCGCCCGTGCAAAGGTTGGCCGACAAAGTGGCGGCCTGGTTCGTGCCCGCAGTGGCGTTGGTTGCTTTACTCACCTTCGCCGTATGGAGCCTCGCGGGACCTCAACCCCGCCTCGCTCACGCCCTGGTGAACGCCGTCGCCGTGCTGATCATTGCTTGTCCCTGCGCGTTGGGACTGGCCACCCCGATGGCCGTGATGGTAGGGACCGGGCGCGGAGCTCTGGAAGGCGTGCTGATCCGCAACGCCGAGGCGCTTCAGGCCATGGAGCGCGTCAACACGCTCGTCGTGGACAAAACCGGCACTTTGACCGAAGGCAAGCCGCGACTGACGGCCATTGAAAGCACGGGTCGGTTCAGCGAAGAGGAATTGCTCAGACTGGCTGCCGGCCTGGAGCGCTCGAGCGAGCATCCCCTCGGCACAGCCGTCCTGGCGGCGGCGCGCGCCCGAGGAGTCGAACCGGCGGAGGCTTCGCTGTTCGGCGCCCGCACCGGTCGGGGAGTGCTTGGCGTCGTCGAGGGCCGCCGTGTCGCCCTCGGCAACCACAAGCTGATGGAGGAGGCTGGGATTGACGCCCGCGCGCTCGAGCAGCGTGCTGCGGCATCAGCCCGCCAGGGTCGCAGCGTCATCTTTCTGGCGATTGACGGGCAGCTCGAAGGGTTGCTTACCGTGGCCGACCCCGTCAAGTCCACCACGCCGGAAGCGCTGCGCATGCTCCGCCGGGAGGGCCTTCGCGTCGTCATCGCCAGCGGCGACAACGCCGCCACCGTGGAGGCTGTCGCGCGCGAGCTGGGCATCGAGGAGTTTCATGCCGAGGCGGCGCCCGAGGTCAAGGCGGAACACGTCAGGCGGCTTCAGCAGCAGGGCTGCGTCGTGGCGATGGCCGGCGACGGCGTCAACGACGCACCGGCACTCGCGCAGGCTGACGTGGGCATCGCTATGGGTACCGGAACCGACGTAGCGATGGAAACCGCCGCCGTCACGCTGGTCAAAGGGGATCTGCGCGGCATCGTGCGCGCCTTTCGGCTCAGCCGCGCCACCATGCGGAGCATTCGCCAGAATCTCTTTCTGGCCTTTGTCTACAATGTGCTGGCCGTGCCTGTGGCCGCCGGGGCGCTGTATCCGGTTTTCGGCTTGCTGCTGAGCCCGGTGATCGCCGCGGCCGCCATGACGTTCAGCTCGGTCTCCGTCATCTTGAACGCGCTGCGGCTCTATCGTCTGCGGCTGTGAGGTCGCTCGCGCCTGCCGTGGGTCCTCAGGCTGCCGAATCGCCGATCACGGTAGCCTGCCCAGCGGCCAGCGACGGCCCGGCATCGGCAGCGACTTCCTCTCCGGTTTTTCAACCGGCCCGCCGCCGGAAGACACGCGCGTTGGACGCCAGGCCTGTTGACTGAAGTCCAATTCCTCTTCGGTGAAGGTCAGCGGCCGATCCAGGACCATCTCGATCGTCGAGCCTTTCGCCAGCACGGCGTCTGGGCCGCGTGAGAGCAAAACTCCGACCATGCCGGCCGCGGCCCCCGCTGCGGCGCCGATTCCCGCGCCCATCCCCGTGCGTCCTGCTGCGTGGCCCGCAATCACGCCCACCGATGCGCCTGCCGCCGCCGCCTCTCCGACCGTGCGCGCGTCGCCGCCCTTGTTGCTGTCGCTGCGCACCTTGCCTTCTTCCCGATCCAACTGCTCGCTGGCGCGCCCATCCAGCCCTCCGATGCGCGCGCGGAAGTCACGCGTCACGCCATTGGGTAAGGTCAGCGAGTCGAATCGCACATGAATTTCACCCCGGCCCTTCACGCGGCCCGGACGCTTGATCTGCGTGATGGTTCCCGCCACGTAGCTGCCCGGCGGGATCACGACGCGTCCGTTGACCAGGATGGGAAAGACGGTTTCCAGATACACGCGGTCGCCTTCAGCGGAGTTCTTGGTGCTCACGCTATTGATCAGGCTCAGGGGAACTCGCGTTCCCGGCTCGACCACATAGCGACCGGGCACAGGTTCCTCGACACGCCGCCATCCGGAGGATTGGCTTTCAGGCGCAGGAGCGGGATCTTGCGCCCACGCCCACAACGCCGCTAGCCCCACTGAGAGGAGGATGCGTACTTTCATGCCAGGCTCCCTCCCATTGTAGCCTTCAATGGAGTTAAACGCGCCGCGCACCCCAGCAGTTGCGCCTTTTCTTCCATCCATCAGGGTCTACGGCGTCGTGGGCAAGCGCAGGCCCGCAGGGCTCAGCTCGCCTGCCGCCGACACGCGCACCTCGGGATCCTTACCCAAATTCTCAGGCAGGCGAAGGTCAATCTGATACAGCCCGGCGAACCCGGGCGTCACTCCTACATACAGGATGCGCGTGTTGTCGAGGGGCGCGCCATCTAGCAGAACCTGAAATTGCTGCCATTTTGCGATGCGTGCTGCTTCGCGCGGCAGTTGCGGATAAGCGACGTGCGGCTGCGTTCTGCCCAGACCGGTAGCGAACAGCCGAATCGTCTCGCCCGGGCGTGCGGGCGACTCCTTGTTGATCAGGCTCCAGTCCGCATGCGTGGCGACGGGCGTTTCCGGATCCAGTTGAAACAACGCCGGCGCCGCCTCGCGCAGCGACATGCGCACGGTGGGCCCGTGGCGCCCGTCCAGCGTGATGACCACGTTCACTTCCGTGGGAAACGTCGCGCCCACGTGGTAGGGGATCAAGAAGTTGACCTGCTCAGGGGAGACGTAGTAGAGGGGCGCGGGCATGTTCTCGACCAGCACTCGCACGCCGTCGAGCACTGTCGGTAGTTCGTTGGAGCGGATGTCCTTCTCGGCCACCGCCCGCCTGGAATAGGCCAGACCGCTACCGTACACGGAAGCGATGGCGTAGGGCGCCAGCGGTCCTGGCTGGTTGCTCGCGGCATTGACGATGCCGGCCGCCGAGTAGGACAGCGCCTCGCGGTTCTCGCCGCTCTCGGCCCACATCAGAGCGCCGAGAGCCAACGCGGCCGGCGCCCACCGAAAGGCGTTCATGGGCGCACCCTTATTCTAACGCCATCCGGGGATGCAGGGAATCCCCTTCAACCGGCTTTCGACCCCCCGGACTCGGGCTCCATGCAATCTGTGGGCGCCCTATCCACACCGCCGGGTCGTGCAGGTTCACGTCCGACGTGCGAGATCCACGCCCACCCGCTCCTCCGGCGGCGAGCCTTGCTCGCCTTCCCCTCACACAGGAAACCGCCGGCACATCGCTGTGAACGGCGATCTACCCTCAATACTCGTAAGGCGGGGGATTTCCCTCGGTCTGGCCAGCCGCTCTCACCGCGATATACAAAGTCTGTCCGGTCGCTTGCCCGTCCACGGTTAGCTCGATGCGCGCGTCGCCGTCGGGAACGTGCGGCACCGTCACGTTGAACTGATACAGGCCCAGGAAGCCTGCGACGAGAGCGCCCTGCGTGGGAGCGACCACACCGCCGATGCGGACCTCGAAAGGCAACGCCAGCGGCAATGCTCGGGAAGGCACCTGGCCCGCCGGACTTGCCGGGCTGGTCGGCCCGCAGCCTACGGCGTAGATGATGATCGTTTCCCCCGGTCGTGCCGGCCGGAAACGTACGCCTGCCACCAAGCCTTCAGGTCCCACAAACGTTCCGGTCTGGTTGAAATCCGGATAGATCGCCACGGCGTAGCTGCGGCCGCCCGCAACAAACCGGCTGTCGGAGAGCATGGCGGGCGAAATCCGCAACTTCTGTACAGCCACCGAGTTCGAGGTCCCGTTGGCGTTGACCACCTCGACACTCACAGGACCGACGGCGTCATCATCCGGCGCCTGCGCATTGACCTGAGTCGGGCTGACGTAGCTGACGAAAGCCGGCCTGCCGTTGATGTTCACCCGCACGCCATCCAGCTCCGTCGGAGCTCGACCGTCGCGGAAGTCCCCACTGCTCCAAGAGCGCGTGGTGGCCGACAAGTTCTCGCCAAAGATCTGGATCCAGCTCCCCGAAGACAGGCGCTCACTATTGTCAAAAGCCTGAAGAACCGGTTGGGCGCTGCGAATCTGCGGCCGACGGCTCACCAAGACCTGCGGCTCAACGATGATCTGGCGCAAGTGGATTCGGTCGCCGCTCGAATTGCCGTTCAAGTTGGCGGCGTTGGCGGCGATGTAAAAGGTGATGGGTCCCACATCGGTGGCCGGAGGTGTCCAGGTGAACTCAAACATACCGTCGGTTGCCGGAAGGGCATGCTCCAGATAGGAGATCCCGCCCTGCGTAATCACACGGGTCCGGACGTCGGCTGGCTCAAGCGTTCCCGCCTGGCGGTTCTGGCCGTCGCGCACGCTAAGCTGGAATCCAAAGCCGCGCCCCATCGGGTCGTTGATCATGAGCCGTAACCGTTGCGCCACTCCCGGCTGGTATTTCGCTTCCCCGGGAAAGGCCAGCATGATCGCACTGGAATTCTGGATCAGGGCTCCGGTTGCCGATTGGTGACATCCCGCCATCCAACAGGTACCCTCACCCGGCGCACCACTAACACCCGCCGGCGGACCGCTTCGAAACGCCAGCAGCATCATCGGAAGGCTTGCCGCCGGAATCGTCCACTTTGCGAATAACACTCCCCTACGCCCCATTTGATTTACCCCCAGTTATGCCCAGTTCAGGAATCCGGGATTCCCGCCTGGAATTCCGATGCACCCAGATTAACCCCAGCGCTGTGCCGGGGTCAAGCCCAAAAGTCCCCCAGATTCTCCGCTCCGGACGCGTGCCGCTGCAAACCGCTCGAGGGGGCGTGGACGTGCGGCTGCTTCAGAGGGCCGAAGACTCGTCGCGACGGCCACCGGTCTTAATCGGAGCTGGATGCGGCGGCCCGGTTCAGCCAACTGCCGCCACGCCGACTTTCAGCGGCGGCGCACCGGAATCGTGGCCCCGCTTTGCGTGCTCAGACCGCCGATGCGCACCTCCACAGGCACATCACCGTCCGGGACCGTATCCGGAATCCGCACGTTGAACTGATACAGCCCGCTGATCGAGCCGGGCGACAGACCGGCGTAAATCACTTCCTCCGGCCGCAGCGTAATGCCCCCGATCGTCACCGAGAAACTTTCACGCAGGCGCGCCAGGCCACCGGCGATTTCACCGGCTTGGTACACGGGTTCGGTGAGGCCGAAGCCGGTGCCGTAGAGAATGACGGTTTCGCCCGGCCGAGCGGGTGTGCCTCCGGAGACCACCGCGGGGTCGGCCAGAATCGAGTAATCGGCGTGCTGCGCCGCAATGCTCCGACTCCCGCCAAACAGGAAAAATGCCGGCGACAGAGTCCCCAGACGCACAGTAGCCGGGTCGCTGCGGACCTCGTTCGGGAAGCCGGGATTCATGATCACGCGGACTTCGACCGGCGCGTTCATCTGCACGGTGGGCGCCTGGGCATTGATCTGATCGGCTTTCACGAACGTCACCGGAACCCGCCGCCCGGCCACTTCCACCCCGATGCAGGCCAGCATGAGCGGGAACTTTCCGTCACGCAAATCGCCCCGCCCGGCTACCCGCTGTACGCCGGGTTCGGTGAAATTCAAGCCGAAGATCGTGATCATCGAGTTCAGCCCGATGCCCGGTTCGGCGGCAAACGACGCCCCGTTCACCACGGATCGAATCACCGCCCGCCGGGGCGTCAAGGGGCATCCGCCTGCGTTCTCGATCCGGAGGCTCGTGGTGTACGTCCAATCACCCCGCGCCGATCCGTCGAAATTGGCGGCCAGCCCCGCCGCGTAGAAAATGATGTCCCCCACGTCATCGCTGGGTGGAGTCCACTCGATCTCCCACGTCACCGGGCCGCCGCGGTTGTCGAAAGTCGAAGCGCCCGTATTGTTGGCGAATTCCGGCGCTGTCCCGCACGGCGGCGTCCGGCCATCCGGCCCGCAGATCACGCCGACTTCATTCGAGGAACTGAAGGTGCCCGCCGGACGCGTTTCGTCGTTCACCATCCGCGCCGTTAACTGGAAGCCCCAGCGCCGCGCCTCCGGATGTGAAAGCGTCAGGCGGAGCACCTGGCGGATGCCTGGTTTGTAAGGAGAAGCTTCCAATCTGATCGAGCCGCGGGCATCCGAGTTCGCGGTGCCCGCGTGGCATGCGGTGCAGGTCAACCCGCCGTCCGCCGGAGCGCCGGTGCGGCCCGGCGGCGTCAGCCTGGTCAGGTTGCTGTAAGCCAGTAATCCCAGCGCCCCGGCGCTCAGGATCAGCGCACAGAGCAAGCCCCTGAGCATCAGACACACGCGCCTCGTCATTTCATCGCAATCATAGCACCGTTCTTCGTCGGCCCCGCGGGCAGCAGCGGCGCCTGTGAGGAAGTCTTAGGTCTCCAGAAGGCGCAGCGCCTTGCGAGCGGCGGCGCTCAGCGGAAGCCTCGCCGCCTCGGCGACGCGCACCCACCGATACCCCGCCGGGCGCCGGCTGCAAACGGCCTGCATGACCGTGATTCGGTACTGATATCGCGTGATCGAATGGCGAAATTCACCGAGCTTTCTGCCAAGCCGCGCCGTCGGCAGGTCTTCTCGCTCGGGCAACTCCCAAAGACCTTCCAGCCTCCCGCCACCGTTGCGGCGCAGCAACAGGCGCCCGCGCCGCTCGATCACCAACAGCGTCTTTTCGACGCGAACGGGTTTGGGTCTCGGCCCGCGCGTCGGCAATTGCCGCTCGATTCCCAGTCGGCGCGCCCTGCAATGTCGGGCGATCGGGCAACGCGCACACTCGGGTGATTTCGGCAGGCACACCGTCGCGCCCAGTTCCATCAGAGCCTGGTTGAAACCGCCCGGATCGCGAGCATCCAGCAGTTCGGCGGCCAGTGCAGCCAGTCGCCGTTTCACCGTCGTCGCGCCGATCGGCCCGCGCTCGGCCGTCAGACGACTCAACACTCGCAGCACGTTGCCGTCCAGCACCGCGTGCGGCAGACCAAAGGCGATGCTGGCGATGGCCGCGGCCGTGTACTCGCCGACGCCGGGCAGGGCTCGCCAGCCCGCAAAGTCCTGGGGGAAACCGCCGCGTTCCACCACCGCGCGCGCGGCCTCGTGCAGGCAGTGCGCGCGGCGGTAATACCCCAGGCCGCTCCAGGAGCTCAGGACCTCCTGGCGCGAGGCCGCAGCCAGGGCCTCCACCCGGGGAAACCGCTCGAGGAATCGCCGATAGTACGGTTCCGCTGCGGCCACGCGCGTCTGTTGCAGCATCACTTCGGCGACCCAGATGCGGTAGGGATCGCGCGTCGTGCGCCAGGGCAGAGGGCGCGCGGTCCTGCGATACCAGTTCCGCAAAC
>FWWM01000974.1_pt1 | contig 91753 bp, 93 predicted proteins | sample 2228351 | NCBI WGS metagenome assembly FWWM01 (sample SAMEA103939774, study PRJEB20133) | metagenome | reverse complement strand
GAACATTGCTTGCCTAAGTACCTGTGCGTTTAAAATGCAAAAAACAGGTATCTTAGTCTAAATATCCAAGCATTGTAGTTTATCCCTGGAGGGTGTTTTTTGACCCAACTACCCCTATCACAACCTGCGCATAGGGGTTCTAGAGCAGTTTAAGCCGCTCACCTCAGAGCGTTGTTTGAGGTCTTTCAGTGTTTTTGAAACCCCGGGATCCTTGCGACACAGCCCTGACGGGCTAAGGCTGTTCAGCCACCCCCGCACCCAGGGGCATCAATATGTTCATAGACCCTGGATCTTGGATAAGCCTCAGCCCTGAATAGCTGAAAAGACCCTAAACGATCCTAACAAGCGTTACTGCCCCATTATTATATAAGATCGTTTTTAAACACATTAGATTTCAATAATATCGGGTTAGATAAGGTATGGGGCTTTGCTATCTTTGCGATAATCTATCGATAGGCCTTTGTATCTCGATACCCTCTCGAGATCATCGATCCTAGATTTTCTCCTCATATCGGCCTCCTCCCACGCCTCGATCTCCTCTGGAGTTATCGGCTCATACGGCTCTAGGGGCTCTGGTCGCCCCGATTCGCCTATCTTAACAAAGGTGAAGTAGGATCTGGTTTTTATATTGCCTAGGCTTCCGTGCGATTTCACTATAACCTCGATCTCCATCGAGGTTCTCCAGGTTCTAGTTAGTGCTGCATCTATCTCTATCACATCACCGATCCTTATGGGGTCGTTAAAGATCATCTGATCAACAGATGCGGTCACAACGCCAGAGCCAGCATACCGGCTGGCTATGATCCCCGCAGCCTCGTCTAGCATTAGCATGAGCCTTCCAGCATACATGGTGCTAGAGGTCATCGTATCCTCAACACCGACTCTCCTAACAGTTCTCAGGTGATGCCTCAGAACCCTGTCTTTGGCTTCTCCAAAACCCCCTTTGGCTTTCTTGATGGCTGAGAGGGCTTTTCCATGCCACTCATCAATATATTCCACAAGCCCCTTGCCCCAGCTCTCCTTACCCTCTATGCATAGCCCATGGGGCTCTGGCCTCCCGCTTTGATCTACACACACATAGATAGATTTTGCCGCGGCTACGATCTTATAGTCGTTTATTTTAGGATAGTGGCTAATAATCTCTGTGTAGATGTCGAGAGAGCTTCTCCCAGCCCTAGCGATCCACGATCTATATATCAGCATGCTACCAACAGTAACCGGGTTCAAGAAATAGACGTTATCTATATAGCCGAGAACAGCTTCTTTACCAACAGCCCTCAATATGCTAATCATGCCAGAATCCACTATCCAGTTAAGCATATAGCCTCCAAAGAGAAACCCCGCGGGGTTAGCATGCCTAGGGAAAACCACTCTTAGATACTCGCTATATGTATCCTCGACACCTATGCATCCCCCGCTGGCCATGGAGCCCCCTATATTTATTGTTATTGAGGATTTCTCCTTGGTGGTTCTGTGGGTTTCTCAGAATATGCTGATCTTGTTATACTTGGCGGCAGGATCTATACTTTTGATTCTAGGAGAAGCGTTGCTGAGGCCCTAGCAATCAGGGGTGGTAGGGTAATATATGTGGGCTCTATAGATGGTGCTAGGAGATATATTGGATCCGGGACTGGGGTTATAGATGCTGGGGGCCTCGCAATAACCCCGGGGCTTATAGACACCCACGCCCACCTAGCAATATGGGGCCTCTATAGCACGAGATATATCGATCTAAGCTATCCGAGGGTTGATAGTATTAAAAAACTAATTGAGAAAGTTGGAGAAGATGCGAGCAGAAGAAGAAAAGGCGAGTGGATCCTTGGTAGGGGTTGGAACCACTCGCTATATCCCGAGAACAGGCTGCCAACAAGATGGGATCTAGATCAAGCGACAGAGCATCACCCAGTGCTTCTATGGCACACATCGGGACATATGGCAGTAGCAAACAGCCTCGCCTTAAAACTGACAGGGGTTGATGAGAAAACCAAAGATCCTTTGGGAGGGGTTATTATGAGGGATGAGAAGGGGGTTCCAACTGGTGTTCTTGCCGAGAAACCGGCTATAGATCTCGTGGCTAGGGCGATACCAAAGCCGGGGCTGGGGGACTGGGTTGAGGGTATAGTTTATGCTATGAGGAATTGGGTTTCTGAGGGTATAACAGCTGTTAAGGATCCAACCTCTCATGGATATTCGAGGGATATCATAGAGGCTTATCGTGAGGTTAGGAGGAGGGGATCTCAGATCTTAAGGATAGTTGCTCTATATTGGGCTCAGAGCCTTAAAGAGCTTAGAGAGGGCTACGATCTGATCGAGGGATCGCGGGATAGCTGGCTCAGGGTGCCGGGGATAAAGATAATATTAGATGGGGCTATATCTACGAAAACAGCTTGGATCTCTAGGGACTATAAGGATTCTCCGGGGAATAGAGGCCTACCAACCCTCGATATAAATGAGTTTAGGGAAATGGTGTTGGAGGCGTGTTCTAAGGGATATATGGTGAGTGTTCACGCGATAGGGGATGTTGCTATAGAGGAGGCTATATCAGCTTATGAGAGGGCTGTAAAGATGTATGGAGATGTTGGGAGCATTTTCACCGTGATACACTTTATGCTTCCCAGAGATGATCATATGGTGAGGCTTAGAGAGCTAGGCGGGTATGCAGAGATCCAGAGCGGCTTCATATACTTCCTAGCAGAAGCTTATAGCAAGAACCTTGATCAGGAGATGTATAATGAGATACTGCCAGTAAGAAGGATGATCGAGAAAGGGCTTACTGTGTGTAACGGGTCAGACGCTCCTGTGATCCCGTATCCACCGAGGTACGGGCTATATGCAGCTGTGTCGAGGCTCAGCTTCAGAGGGCTTGGGGTGGGTCTCTCCCAGGGAATCGATGTTGAGAATGCTTTTGCCACCTATACTTCCAAGGCTGCTAAGTGTCTGGGCATGGAAGATCTCATAGGCAGCGTTGAGCAGGGAAAGCTAGCTGATCTCGTAGTGTGGGATAGAGATCCCATAAGATCAGGAGATCCCAGAGATCTGCTGGAGATGAAGCCCCTCTACACTATCGTGGATGGCAAGATAGTATATAGAGGAAGATGAGGGCTGTGTTTCCTCTACCTATATCTCTCATACTAGGATTAATTTGGGATAGGCGGATGGATAGGCCTCTCGACACGATCAGCTGGATTAGATCTGAGGTTGAGAGCTCGGTCACGGCGATAGATAGGCGTGACAGTGTTAGAGAGGAGATCTTCAGGCTATCTAGAGAGATAGTGAGGTGTTCGGGCAGGGCTGTTACCTATATAAACGCCATGGATTTTAACAGGGCTATTGCTGAGATAGGTTCTTGCAGCAATCTGGTTGGGGAGCTTGTAAAGGCTTCTCAGAGCGAGAAGGATCTCGTGAGATTCGGGTTGCCCCTACAGGCATTTGTGGAGTATTGCGAAGCTATATATCTTCTAGCGATTATCAGTGGGGGCATTGATGCTACTCTTGCAAAACATTGCGCCGAAGAGGCGCCCCCTGAGGCTAAGCTACTTGCCATCGGGGATCTTGTGGGAGAGATTAGGAGGCATGTTGTTAACTTAATAGCTATGTGGAGGCTTGGCGAGGCCGCAAGGTTCGTGGGCGTGATGAGGGATATATATTCGTGGGTAAAGTATCTAGATTACCCGGATTCCCTTGTGCCCGGGTTTAGACATAAGGTCGATGTTATTAGAAGATCTATAGAGGATCTTGAGGTACTTCTGGCAGAGGCTATGACTAGGAAAGAGCTTATAGATAGAATGGAGGATCTGAAGAAGAGGTTGCAAGGATAGAAGGGTTCCCAATGGCCAGGCTTGTTAGAGAGATAGCCAGAGAGATCCTCGGTGGGGAGAAGGCTAGAGCTATATGGGGTGGGCTTGATATAGTGGGAGATATAGCGATCATAAGAAAACCCCCCGGAGTAGAGCTAGAAGAACTAAAGGTTCTAGGCGAGGAGTTGATTAGAAGGCTTAAGTGGCTTAGATCTGTTTGGGCAGCTGTATCCCCTATCGAGGGGAGCTATAGGTTGAGAAGCCTAACATGGCTTGCAGGTGAGAAGAGAACCGAGGCCATATATAGAGAGCATGGTTGTTTGTTTAAGGTAGATATTGCTAAGGTGTATATATCGCCTAGGCTTAGCTATGAGCACATAAGGATCGCCAGGCTCGTGAAGCCTGGAGAGAATATAATAAACATGTTTGCAGGAGCCGGGCTATTCTCAGTAGTGATAGCAAGGCACTCGAGGCCTAGCAAGGTGATATCGATAGATATCAATGAGGATGCATATAGGCTAATGCTATACAATATAGAGCTAAACAGGGTAGGCGATATAGTGATCCCTATCAGGGGTGATGCGCTTGAGGTAATAGATAGATATATAAACAGCGCCCAGAGGATCCTGATGCCTCTTCCAGAGCTAGCCTTAAAGGCTCTTCCCAAAGCTGTGGGGGCTATAGATCGAGAGGGATATATACATACATATGAGTTTATTAGAGCCAACAACAAGCTTGAGGCGTTGGAAAAAGCTGAGAACATATATAGAGAAGCCCTAAATAGCTATGGAGATGTGGCTGAATATAGGGTTGAGGGTAGAAGGGTGGTGAGGAGCGTTGGGCCTAGGAGATATCAGGTGGTGCTTGATATATGGATAAGGAGGAGCTAGAAGTCGCTTCTAAGATGGTTAAGCCTATATATGCCTCAGCTGTGTTCAAAGTGTCTAGAAGCAGCATAATATATATGCTTGTCTTCGACTATATAGATCCAGCTGGGTATTATAAGAGGGTCGTGAGCAGCGAGGATCTAGAGAGGGAGGAGTTAGAGAAACTCGCGAACAACATGCAGAGATTCCTAGATGAGGAAGATACAATGATTAACGGCTCTCCCACCAGGCCAGAGGTTATGCATGTTGATATTGGGTTTAGAGGAGATCAGGGGAGGCCCTTCGTATCTTTCATAATATACATAGATGCAGAGATCAGGAGAGGGGTCAATGTATATGAGAATAGATATGAGCCCGATGTTTTTGAATACGACTATACCGCGTACTGGGTTTTTCCAAAGTATTCAAAAATACTGGAGGTTATTATGGGCGGAAACATAGCTATTGCTAACAACATCATAGTGATTAGGGGCAGTAAGGGCGATATAGCGTCTGGCTATGAGAAAATAAGGTTTGAAACTATGTAGAGGCTCTAGATCTTAGGGCCTAGGTGATCGTCTGTCATGTGAGAGAGCTATAAGATCTGATGGTGAGGGATTGCTGCATTTTGGTTTAGGCATTAATATATAGCTTCTCTATGTTAGTCTTATTCTATAGCTTTCTTTCAGCGTTCTTAGTGCTATCATGGTGTTTGTTGATAGAACCCCGTCTATTTTTCCTATCTGATCTAGTATCTGTGCTAGATGCTCATTATCTCTAGCTATTACCTGTACCAGTAAGGAGGGCTCGCCGGTTATATCCTGAATATGTAGCACATTCTCTATGTTCGAAAGCTCTTTGGCCACTTGCTCAAGCCTCTTTGGCTCCACCTTCACGAAGACGAAGGCCCGCACTTTATAGCCCAGCCTCTGATAGTCTATAATAGATATCACCTTCTTTATATACCCTAGCTGCTTGAGTCTCCTGACCCTTATATAGGCTGTTGATGGGCTCATGTTGAGCCTCTTACCCAGCTCCACGAATGTTATGCTACCCTCTTCCTGAAGAACCTCTAATATTTTGAGATCTTTCTCATCTATCTCTGCCATGTATTATGCACCACTATCTATCAATGGAAATTTTTGTTAATAGACTTTTAAACATTATCCTCCGCGTTTTCCAAAAAGCTTGGATGTGTATTAACCCTCTATCGGTTAGAAAAATAGAAAAATAGTTGCTTTTAATATAACAATATATATGGTGTCCCCATGTCTGAAGAGCTAGAAAGCCTGCTTAGTCAGCTAAGCCCTGAGGAGCGAGTTGTTTTCGAATATTTCAGAAAGAATCTCTCGGTTGGCGAGATACTCGCTGTGAAGGAGCTGAAGCTTATACACAAGATCGATGATCCTCTCAGGATCATAGATTCTTTAATAGAGAAGAACCTATTGGAGAAAGGAGCCGGCTGTATAAATCTATCAAGCAAAGTTAAGGAGCTCCTTAAGAAGAGGAAATAGAGATAAGCATATGCGACAATACCCATTGCTCTCTGCCAGCGCCCCACATAGGCGGCACCTAGCCTCAGAGGTCTTATTAAAGATCTCTTTGATAGATTCTGTGGAGCTATATATCATTTCGCTCGAATGGGCATATATGGACTGAATATCAAGATAGCCAGGAAGATCCTCGAGAGAGATTTGTGGGTGGCAGCTAGCATGCTCCTCGATAAGTCCCAGTAAGTGTGAATATACAGCCAGATCCTGGGAGCTAACCCCATAAAAGGGGTTTATAACATTGATACCGGAATAAGTTGTCCTCGAGGGCATGGCTTCAACGGCTAGAGAGAGGTTCAGGGCAGCGATGCCCATTACCCCTATCAATGAGCAAAGATCCCTCGGTCTTATGAGAAATACTGTGCCGACTCCTAGCTTTTCAGCTATAATAGATCCTATGAGATACTCAGCTTTATATACACAGACAACCCTATCATAAGGATCTCTATGCTGTGCGCAAAAATCCATAACGCGTTTGACGTCAAGCCCCACAACACGCTCAATATGGCTATCTATGGAGCATTTCTCTCCCCCTCCATATCCCACAATGATCAACCTATTCCTATGACTCTTAATAGCCTTTACCAGTATCATGAGAGAAGAGCATAGCGGAAACTTATTGATAAGAGGCTCTACAACAACTATAGATAACCCGGGATCCAGCCTAGAATATCTCCCAAGAACCCTTCTAACACTTTTTATAAGACTTCTCCCAAGGCACCTCTGGCACAGAGGCTCTCCCGAAGCCCTCACAAGATACACAGCGATCTTACCACATCTAACACAGCTAAGCCTTCTCCTCTCCATAACAAGCTCTAAAATATATACTAAAAAGAGTAATAATAATATGGTGATGAGCGACTTCGGTTCTGAGCAGTGAGGAGCCGTGTGAGGCCTGATCCCTCGGCTAGCAGAAATCTAAATAACAATCACAAACACGATCCCGGATCTCTCTACAGCTAGAAGCCTTGCCCTTTCAGGTAATGATCGGGGATTGTAGGCCTGTTTTAGAGGGAAGCCTGCCTTTCGGCTAACATTTGTAAACCCAGTCTCTATAATATCTATTGGCTAGGTTCCCACCAGTTAGGATAGAGTCATCGATAGAAACTACTTCATAAGAAGATGTGGAGAGCACGGAGACCTAGTGGAACCATATGCAGGAGGAAACACCCCGAGACCCTTGAAGCGGTAAAACAGGCTCTCGAAGGGGGTGAAAGGCGTAGGACTCCGGTTTGGAGAGAAATACTTGCTGTTTTCGCTCAACGTGATATTTTTAAAAGATACCAATACATGGATGGTAGTGCTGTGGTGGCTGATAATAGGCTCTATTATATAGCTAAGAGGCTTAGGAAGCATCTCGGGAAAGTATCGGTAGTTTTCGATGATGAGTATTTCAGCGATGGATCTTTGAGGGTGAAATAAGGACAAAAGATCTTGTAGAGTTTCTGGGCATTTTGGGTAGAGCGATCGAGGCGGCTAGGGTCTTTGTTAAGCTGGTTGATGACCGCAGGCTTGTAAGGGAGATGGAGATGAGAAAGGATCCCTCCTACCCGGTATGGCAGTGATGCTGGGGGTGAGGATAGATCTTGAACCTGAGCATGCAAAGGAAGACGAGTATCCTTTGTTAAGCGCTCTCTTCGAGATCGAGTTCTCCGGTGATGGCTATGATATCTTCATCACATTCTGGAAGCCCATTGGAGATGATATGGATACTTTTACGACGCTGGTGGAGATGCTGAGAGCCAGAAGAGGCCTTAAAAATCCTCAGCAGCATAATTTCGAAGAGGCATTATCTAGATACGAAGAAACAGCTGATCAAGATCAGCGCAAAGAGCCTGATTATTAATATAAAACTAAGCTTTACGCAAAAGCGCGATAGACCCGGCTAGCTTTTGATCCACATGGCCAGATAGGGTGTTCCTAAAAGCGGAGTGAGACATAGGGACGTTTGCTAGATGATGTGTTTTTATTATTCCGGTTATCAGGAATGCTGTGATGAACAAGAGCATAGCTGGCATATCGCCTTAGCGCTACTCTATGTGATCCTATGGCTGGAGAGGCAGATGATGGGATCGTAACCACTAAGATCAAAGCGGTTACCCCTGATCCCCAGTTCCTGCTCTCCTTCCTAGAGGCCTATGCATTTTGGGAGCAATATGTTGTAGACAATATATGGGATCTTGGGTGTGTGTCTGGGATAAGCAAGCTGCATGGGATTTTCTATAAGACGCTGAGGAGGGGTTTAGGACTCATCACTACTACAAGGTCGAGCAGTCGGCGGCAAACGTTGTGAGTAACGTTAGGAGGCGTATATAGGCAAGCTAGCATTAGAGATTGCCAGAGAGCTTAAGAAGTTTTATGAAAAGAAGAAGCGAGCCTAACGTGCCATGAAACAATGGGATCAAATAGCTGGGGTTAGGCGGGCCCGCGGGGATTTGAACCCCGGATCTCCGGCTCCGGAGGCCGGCGCTCTATCCTGGCTGAGCTACGGGCCCCATAACTAGGATTTTCTAGAGGGTTTATCTGGTCTTTGTCTCTATCTCCTTTTCCACGATGCTTCGATCTTTACGATCTTTTCTTCTCTATAGCCTATTACCGCTCTATGGTATCCCTCTAGCTCCCTGTCCAGCTCCTTGTCTCCTGTGTCGATTAGCAGAGTGGTTATTCTGCTGGCTTTTTCTGGGGACATAACGATTATAATGTTGTTTCTACCCGCTCGCCTTATTATCTTTGGGGTTATCTGTTGGTTTCCTCTACCCAGTATAAATCCTGTTCCCCCTATTGGGGTAACTATTATTGCTGGGTCTCCGTATCTCTCTATCAGCTTTTCTATAGCTTGGGAGTCGAGATCCTTGCCTACTAGCTCCCAACTATACATGGCATCCACGCCGAAGATTGTTTTATCAATCCCAAGGATCCTGGCTATTTCTGCTACAGTCCTTCCAGGGCCTAGAAGGTATAGCTTTCTCGGATCTATGATCTCTTTTAGATATGTAGCTATACCTTCGACGCTATATCCATGGCCAGTCTCTTTAGCATCTTGAATCAGCATGGGGGCAACTATTGTGGGGAGCTCTCCCACCCTCACCAGTTCAAGAGATCCTTGCCTAAGTGTCTTCTCATCAGCATCGATGATAGGCCTATTCTCCACCCTAGCTATCCCGTCTAAATATAGTTTTATTAGATAGGCAGCGCTCTCAGGCCCTGTGGCAAACACACCGCTGTATACTTTAACCCCCGCTGGAACCCCTAGAACGGGGATCACAGATCCCATATACATAGCGTTATAAACATCCCTCGCGGTTCCATCGCCTCCTACGAATACTAGAATATCGCATCCCAGCTTGGCAGAGATCTCGGTGAACTCGGCTGTGTGCTCTCTCGTGGTCATCCCGTCTACATATGGCTTTTGCAGCCTCACTATTCGTGAACAGGCATATCCTATTGAGGCAAGGAGATCTCCTCCCATGATTCCTTCGGGAGATACTATCTCCCCCTCAAAGCCTAGAGATAGTAGTTCTGAGAGAAACCTGTTAGCCCGAGAGATCGATGGTGGGTCGAGGCCTGTTCTGAGCCTTCTAGCAGCTTCTTTAGGGTCTATTGAATCGCTTCCCTTAAGCCCTAAAGGGCCTCCCAAGCCAGCGATCGGGTTTACTAAGAAGCATAGCCATAGCCTTGAGCCATAGCCTTTCTCCCCATACTCCTTGTAGCCCCCTGAATGTTTGTCGATCGTGCTCACCCCTGATCATCTAGTGGTTAGGGCTATCAAAAAGCTGTTGATCCATCTAGATCTAGTTAATTATGCTTGTAGGGCCTACACAGCATAGCTATTTTTTCTTCTTGCCCTTTTCAGCCTTTACCTCTACCTGCTCAACCTCAACCCCTATTCCTAGAAGCCCTTCGAACACGTGTTCGAGGAACCTTATATTAGATCCTCCCTGGCCTATGAAAGCACCTGCAGCCTCTCTATCGATCTTTATTCTAAGCCTCGGCCCCGCGAAATCAGCGTCAACTATATGCTTATACACCCATGTCACTGGATGTATAGATCTTATCCACTCCCTGAAATCGAGTACAAGCTCCACCCCTCTCACCTTCTTCCCAACCTCGCTCTCTATCTTCTGTATCCTCTCCCCACCCCTTCCTATCAGCTTTCCAGGTGTTTTGGTGAAGATAAAGATATGTGGAATGTCTTCACCCTTAACTCCATAGATCTCTTTAGCCCTTGTAGCGTCAAATACTGTAACTATATCTGCATCGGGGGCGTGGTGAGGTATTATGCTTGCTATCATTCTCTCCTCCTCGCTCATCTCTCTGCTTCTTAGCATTAGTTCCATAAGAAGCTTCAAACCTTTCCTAGCACCTGGCCTCACAACATCTGCCAGCCCTAGATCTACTACCCTTGCTTTCTCCTCGCTCAGCAGGATCTCCCTTATAATAGCTGAGGATTCTCTTTCAATCCTCCTCAGCCTTTGGAAAACAGGGTCTCCCGCAACGATCAGCTTGCTGTTGTTGCCAACCCTTATCAGAACCTCTATAACGCTCTCGGCTGGCATGTTCTGGATATCATCTATAAATACTAAAGAGTCGTCGAAGGTTCTTCCCTTGAGGTAATGAAGATCAACTATCTGGATCGATTTCTTTCTGAATAGATCCTCGAGATCCCCCTCGATCTGGAGCGTCAAAGCGAGATCCCTTAGATAGTCGAGCACAAGCCCCTCAAACAGCTCTCTGCCAATCTCAGCACCGATCCTAGCACCGCTAACAACATTGACCAGAGGCTTCACTATGAGGAATCTCTTGAACCTACCACTAATAATGGAATCAACGCCATAGGCTATTGAAAAGAGACTCTTCCCAGAGCCGCTGGGGCCAAAGATCCCTACCACATCAGCATCCGGATCTCTCAATGCTAAGAGCAGAGCCTCCTGCCCACTCGATAGTGGCTTCAATCTATCCAAAACGCCTGCCATATCTACTCTAACCCCTATTCAAAGATGTTTTGGAAAAGAATATAGGAATTAACCTAGATCCTTCTTACGAGTCTTTCTCCCTATGCATAGGCATATGCCAGCCTATACCTCTATCTCCTCAGGCTCTCTGGAGAAGGTGAGGGCTACGAAGCCCCCGGCTAGAAAGGCTCCTAGCATGCCTATTATAATAGTCTTATCTATAACATCGCCCGCAACTACCACCATTAGCACATATATCATCGTTATGGTTGCGAGAGAAACCCACCTAGGGATCCCTTCTCTTGAGAATGCTATTGACAGAATCCCTATGATTGTTATTAACCCCATACCGAGAGAAATGCTAAATGTAGAAGCTCCTGGGAGTAAAAAGCCCAGAGCTAAGATCTCTAGGCCTAAAATGATCTCTAAGATTCTGGCAACCCCCATAGCAGCTTCTCTGAGCAATATTGCTGGCAGTAATAGAAACACTAGTGATGCTATAAATAATATGGGACTATAAAGCCCAGGGCCTAACAGGATCTGAAGCACGTAGATCTCGATCCCTATCAGCACGCCTAGAGCCATATCTATATCTCTCAAGGTTATCCCAGGTGATTCGGGTAACGCTACTTAAAGGCTTTTTGCGAGAACCTCCCTACATATACGCTTTCATATAAATCTATATAATTGTATGTATATACATATTTTCTTATAAAAGGGCTGCATAATCTCTAAGGGATAATTCTTCTTAATATTTTAATAGCCCCTAAATGAGAATATATGGGAGCTTTAATGGGTGGCGTTAGGCGGAGAGACGTTATAAGGTATGTGGCCGCTATAGGGATAGCTGGTGCTATGAGCTCCCTCATAGTCCCTACTATCAGATTTGTAACACCGCCTGTTCTCAGCGGCTCTGCCCAGTACCCCAGATCCCTGCTCGTCTTCTCCAACGGAGAGCCGGTGGGAGCATCGCAGCTCCCGGTTAATAAACCCTATTTCTTCTACTACCCCCTAACAGATACCCAGAATATTCTAATAAACCTGGGCGATGTGAATGGAAACCCGGTTGAGGTTAAGAGTAGAGAGTTGCCAGTATCTATGTACCCTCTTAAGGTGCTCTCACTGGTAGAAGGCGGTGAGGAGAGAGCGATTGAAGGCCCTCCAAATGCGTCTAAATATGTATTCCCAGGCGGTGTGGGCCCTAATAAATCTATAGTGGCTTATAGTCTCATATGCCAGCACCTAGGCTGCATATTCCCTCAGCTTAGGTTCTATGCCCCTGGGCAGCCGACGAGGTTTAGGACTAACCCCCCAGAGATAGGTCAGAGGGGAGGTGTTCTCCACTGCGCATGCCATGGGACTGTCTATGATCCCTATAGAGGTGCAGCTGTTCTTATAGATCCTGCTCTTCGTCCACAGCCCGCTATAGTGCTCGAGTGGGACCCATCAACTGACTACTTATACGCAACAGGGGTTGTAGGGCCAACTATATTTGGCAAGACATGCAACCTGTGTGGAGATATAGTTAAGGATAAGGTGACTGTATATACTCCAGAAGAGCTTAGAGAATCCTAAGAGGTGGTATGATGGGAAACAACCTGGTCGAGAGAATTTGGAGCTGGGTTGTTGATAGGGCTAACCTGAGAGAGATCCCGTTTAGAAGAGTCCCCTATACACATTTCAGCCTTGACTTCTGGCTGGGAGCTATAGTTGCCTCAGCATTTGCTTGGCTATCGTTGACAGGGCTCATGCTCCTAATATGGTACAACCCGCTTGAGGCATATAGCTCCACAATGAACATAATAAGGGAAATACCCTATGGAGAGCTGTTGCTCTCCTCGCACCTCTACGCCGCGCATTTGATGATAATTTCAGCATATATACATTTGTTTAGGAACTTCTTCAAGGCAGCTTATAAGAAGCCGAGAGAGCTTCTATGGATCGTGGGTATCTTAGCAGGGGTCATGACACTTAATACCGCTTTCTTGGGATATGTGCTTATTGGAGACATAACGGCGGACGATGCTATAAACGTTGCCAAAGGGGTAGTTACAGGAGTATTTGGAACGGATCTAGGTAACTATATATTAGCCCTTCTATTTGGGACAGATGTGCAGGAGACATATAGAAGGGTTCTCGCCTTCCATATCATATCAGCAGGGCTTTTAGCTCTTCTCTTCGTGGTTCACCTAGCACTGTTCGAGGCCTACGGGCCGCCTTCAGATCCCAAGGAGAGTAGGTGGAAAGCTTCTCTCTCGATCATAAGCCAAGCTAGAAAGGATCTCGCGCCCTGGTTTCCCACAAACTTCCTCTATATATTATACATGACAGGGGTTACCTGGGGATTATTGCTAGCATTATTATCGCTGGCACTCTCGTTCGAGAATATACATCCGCTTATATCGCCTTATCCAGGTCCTCCGAGAGGCACGATCACCGATTACCCACCGTACCCTCCGTGGTTCTTCCTGTTCTTCTACAAGATAGCCGACTTCGTTTTCCTATCTATACAGAGCCCGATAGTGATAAGCCTAGGCCCTATAACAATAACTATACCAGAGAGCCCCATACTGCTCCCATTCATAGTGGGGATCGTGTTGCCCCTGCTATATCTCCTGTTAGTTCCCTTCCTAGATAGGAGTGATGAGAGACACCCGCTCAGGAGACCTGTTCACACAGCTATAGGTGCTCTCATAGTGATCTATCTTATCCAGACAACCATATGGGGGGCACTCACGCCTGGAGAGCCTATAGGGCTTGATAAGGCTCTTACAGTGATGCTTCCACCGATGATCGTGGTGATCCTGGGGATCTACTTGCTCTCTAAGAAGCACGCTGGGATTGTTATCAAGAGAGGCACTGTGGTGAGGGGGCTTGTGGCGACATACATGGGGATCCTGCTGCTAATAATCTCCGGAGCGATCCTAGCCATAAGATCCTGGGAGAGCTTTCTCGTGAGAGGTTATCTAGAGGATCTTGCATCAATATCGATCGGCGCGCTTGGAAGCGCTGTCGGGATCTTGTTAATAACCATGATACCAAAGGTCAGGGTAGACGTTGCTGCAAAAGCAACAGACCCAGATAGCCAGGTTTTGGGGAAAATGGTAAAGGCAGAGGAGGCAGAGGGGGAGCTGCCTAGATGGATGATACTTATGGGGGTTTTCTATGTATTCGTCATAATCGCTTCGGTAGTGGCGCTCATAGGCATAGATCCGTTTAAAGCGAACGCTGTTGCATCGGCGCTAGCTATTACTATGCTCAGCATGGGCGGGTTATCACATATGGCCTATAGAACCACCAATATACTTCCCTATTCCAGCGACTATGAGGAGTTGAGGCCCCACATAGCGATAATAATACTTATGGTGATCTCGCTGACAGGCCTTATTCCAAGGTGATCTTTTTTCTAGAGTTGAGAAAACCTGGTCTTATTAATTTATCACAATAGATCTTCTATCTCATATCTATTCACTTGATCGCGAGATCTTATCGCCATAGTTATGCCCTTCTCTGTAGCGCTGATAAACCTTGTGTTTAAATGAGGCTTTTTGGGAATAGAGATCCTGATTTTGTTGCTACCATCTACAGAGGTTCTGGTGCCTAGGTATCTCTGCACATCTCTTTCAAATTCAGGGCCTATTCTCCAATAGGCCGAGGGCTCTCTCAGAGAGTTGGCTAGTAGCAAAGCTTCTACCAGCATCCTGATCTTAGTCTCTCTATCGGCATCTGCCCTGAGGATCTCTTTTATCGGCACAAGGTTATCGCTTCTCACGAGGCAGGGTTTTAGATAGCCGTCGGCGGTTAGTCTTATTCTAGTGCATGCTGCACAGAATATGGGGTTCTTCACAGGCCTGACTATCTCTACAGCTCCTCCCCCTTCTAGATAGTAGATGGGTCTGTTATGGAGATCCCTCCGGATTCTCATTCTAGAGCTTTTCGACAGCCTCTCTTCCAGATCGTCTAGAAATGTGTGAAACTTATTGAAGATCTTTCTCCCCTCGCCGACTGGGTGTAGCTCTATCAGCTGGAGTATTATTTTCTTCCCCCTCACAAAATCTATCAGCTTCCACACATCCTCCTCGTTGAAGTTTTTGAGAATCACCATGTTGATCTTAACCTGCTTGAATCCAGCCTCGATAGCAGCATCAACACCGTCGAGAACCCTTTCTATGAGCCCTGCCCCTGTGATCTTGTAGAACTTCTCGGGATCCAGCGAGTGTAGACTTATATTAACCCTATCGAGGCCCGCGTCTCTGAGCCTGTGTGCGAGGCTCCTGAGGAGAACACCGTTTGTGGTCATGGATATATCTTCAGCCCTGCCTCTCCTTCTAATCTCTGCAATTATCTCGGGAAGATCTCTTCTAAGGGTTGGCTCACCCCCTGTTATTTTGAACTTCCTGGCTCCCAGCCTCGACGCAGCTTCTACCACCATGCCTATTTCTTCTGGTGTTAGATAGCTCTTTGAATACGGATCCTCTCCCTCCATATGGCAGAAGAAGCATTTAAAATTACAGTCATGTGTTATGCTTATCCTCATAATTGTGAAGGGTCTTCCAAATCTATCGATCATACTACTGTTGCCAAAGTCACCGTTACCCCCTATAAGCACCAAGTGGCACCTAAATATATCCCTTAGAGAGTTTATATACCAGAAGATCTCCCTATGTGTTTAGCAGATCTCTCTCCCACATAGCTCTGGCCAGCTTCCCTTCCCTCATATATATGTGGATCATCTCTTTAGCTTTCTCCCTCCTCCCCCTCTGCAGCTCTAGAAAATTGTTTATCTTCTCAACCAGGTACTCCTTGAGCTCTCCTGTTAGCATAGCGCCAGATCTATAGCTATCCTCTATCTCTTTGAGCTTCGAATCATCGGGCTCGAAGAGCATCTTGAGCCATTGGAAAGACACATCTATGTCGGGGTTGCCTCCAAGCTTTCTGTGTAGCTCGATTGTTGGCTGGCCGCCTGAGAAAGCGTACCTCATGATCTTTGTCCTAACTGTTATAGGATCATCTGTCAGGAATATAGCTGTCTCTGGCTTGGAGGAGCTCATCTTACCCTCAAACCCTGTGAGGGGTGGGAGGAATTTTGAATGTATAGCTGCGGCTTTATAGTATCCGAAAGACTCTGCTAGGTCTCTCTGTATCCTCCAATACGGATCCTGATCTATTGCTGCAGGGATCAAGCACCTCCTCTTCTCAAAGAATGTGGGGACTATCTGGAGAGCCGGGTAGAAGAGCATCCCTATATTTGTGGAGGCTGTGAAGCCGAACACGGCCTTGACAAGGTTATAGTTTATCTTTTTAGCTATCTTTATTGCCAGGGGGTACATTTTGCCTATGTATTCTGTGTCGTGGAATACGAATGTCTTGTCAGGATCGAAGCCAACGGCTATGATATCTAGGGTGTTCTCGTAGGCCCAGCGTCTAGCCTCCTCAAGGCTCATTCCCTCCTCGTCTAGGAACTTCTCATCATCAGTGATCATTATATATACATTGGCTCCAAATCTATCCTGGAACCACTTAGTCAGTATGAAGGGTATTAGGTGGCCTATATGCATAGGCCCAGAAGGCCCTCTCCCCGTGTAGAGGAAGAAGCCCCTGCCCTTCTCATAGTCATCAAGAACCCTATCGAGATCTCTATGTGAGAAGAAAACACCTCTTCTCAAGAGCACGTGGAGCTCTCCGCCTGCCAGCCTTCTTAACCTCTCTAGGAGCTCGCTTGTTATATTCTCCGTGCCGAAGATCTTTACCAGCTTCTCATAATCAACCCTGCCTTTAACCTCCCACGGTGTTACGATGAACTCCTCCACAAACACTGACACCACAAGCTATATCTATAGGGGGGTATAAGGTTCTTTCAAAAAGTTGTGGGTGAAAAGCCAGCTAAGCTACAGAGTAGAATACGTAAAAACAAAGCTCTTCTAGATTATAAGTTACTTCTTATCTGCTTTCAAGAACTCCTGATAGTGGTTCAGATAGATCGGGTGTTTCTTAACCATCTCTAGATAGTCTCTGGTTCTTCTGAACTTCATCGCCTCACCGATCTTGCCGGGGCCGTATTTCTTCTCATACTCTTCAAAGCTAATTGAGTATTGCTTCTGCACATAGTCCCTATAGATCTCTGGCAATACGTTGAACGCGCAGAACGGCACGATCCTTCCATCGGGCATTGTGTAGTGGATATCGCACCTCATTACTCTCTCCACATCGTAGTTATACTGATCCATGAAGTGCATCATGCCTAGGAAGAGGAACTTGTAGTGGAACTCGCCCAGAGCCTCGTAGTTCTGTTTAACGAATATATCTACTATAAGCTTTGGAAGCATCTTCTTTATCTCTCCAGGTACGTTTTCCCAGTCTATGAACTTTGTCACAGCGTTCCATGCCAGGCCGAGCCCCATCAACAGCTTGCTCTTACCCTCTCTCAGCTCCTCGCCCTTCTCATGGAGATATTCTAGGAAGCCCTCCAGGTCGATCATCCTGCTGAGCGGGATAAACTCGTAGTCATAGACAGAGGATCCCTTCTTAACAACATACACATAGCTCCCAGCGCCGCAGTGCGGGTGGCATGTCATCTCAAACTTGAACTTCTTGGAGAGAGCCTCTGCAAACTCCGATATCGGGACACATGCTGGTACGGGGAACCAGGAGCCTCTGTCTATCTGCCCGTTTGTCTGCTCCTCTATCCTTAGTATAGCGTCTGCTATTGTTATTCTGTACTTCTCCCTCTCGAACCTCTTCATCATCCCGGTAAGGCTTACTGGCTGGAAGTTAACAGCCCTCACTATATCCATGTTCTTTGCAGCGAACCTTATTATATCACCGAGTATGTGGTCATTCACAGACCTTATGGTCACAGGTACTAGAACCACGCTTGTCATTCCAGCTTTTCTAAACACTTCAAAAGTGAAGGGAACCTCGTAATGGTTCTTCGGGTTGGTCTGTGGCGTTACACCGTCAAAGCTCATGTATATTGTGTTAACACCAGCCTCTCTTAGTTCTCTGGCATATTTTACAGCAAGATCTGGTTCCTTGTGGAACAGCCTTGCAAAGGTTATTCCGTGGGTATTGAGCTGCAGGTGGGTTACACCCATGGTCCTGAGCTCTCTAACGATCTGTGGTAGGTCTTCTCTTATCGTTGGCTCTCCACCTGTTATCTGGATCACGGTTGCTACTCCTTGTTTCATCAGCTGTGATACCATGAACCTGATCTGCTCTATCGTGGGTTCATAAACGTAGCCAGCCTTTTCGGCGAAGAAGAAGCAGTACCAGCAGTCAAGATCACATCTATTGGTTATAACTAGGTTTGTTAGGGCTGAGTGGCTGACATGCATGGAGCACAGGCCACAGCTGTATGGACACGGGGCTTCTGCCACTGTATAAGTATATCTAGCCCCCCTCCCATCGACACCATGTGCTAGGAACTTGTAGTATAGGTATGCGTTGCCGAAGTAGAGTTCATCGATGCTCCCGTGATCAGGACAGATCTTTCTTAGATATATTTTATCATCTTTCTCATAGATTATTGCAGGCAGGATCCTCTGGCAGTACGGGCAAAGGCTCTGGGTAACCCTCACAAGCTTCTCCCCATCCATCAGGCTTGGGAGGGGGCCTCCAACCCTTATCTCCCTCCCAGCGATCTTTATGGTTCCTGTCGATGGATCGAATTTTCCGGGCGAGGGAAGAGCTTTAGCGAGCTGTGTTGCTACAGCTTTGTGCCCTGTGTTTGATTCGTTCCTCATAGCGGAGCCAGCTACTTGGAAAAGGCTCTCGATCGGCATGTCATTAACACCTTATCCGATTATATGCGTTAATGGGGTATATAAGTGTTAACTCACGCTTTATCCAAGGCCTGATTGTGATCAGTCCTAGATACTGCTCACACCTCTTCACAGAGGCTGTTTGATCCATCTTGATGGCTCGAAACCATATTAACCTCTAGGCTTAAACCCTCATGGGTTATCGATATGTCGATATACTTTGGTGAGTGGAGGCCGAGGCCCGGAAATATATTAGAAGAGTTCCTAGCCGAGATAAGGGCTAGGGGGAAGCCTCTGTATGATTGGAGCAGGGTTATTGATTGGTCTAGGGCTAGGGTCTATGATCTCTCCCAGCCTCTGGGGCCTAATACGCCTCCCTTCCCCACGTACCCGCCCTTCGAGATCAGGTGGATCAAGACTGTGCAGGAGCACGGTGTTAATGCCCAGTATATCCAAACACCATTTCACATAGGCACCCATATGGATGGGCCTCTACATTTCGACACAGCTGGACTCGATATAGCCTCGATTCCAATCGAGTACTGGGTTGGGGAGGGCGTTATAGTTGATATAAGCGATGAGGTAAGCGATCTCGATATATATACCTCGGATATGATTGAGAGAAGGTTGAAATCGTACAACCTATCCCTCAAACCATTCGATATACTTGTGATAAGGACGGGCTATGATAGATATGCATGGTAAGAGCTGAGGCTAACCCTGTTAAATATATGCTCAAGCATCCAGGGCCTATGAAGGAGTTCGCCGACTGGCTAATCAAGAACAAGATCAGATGGACAGCTATTGACGCCGTGTCACAGGATCATCCCCTCAATACCGTGATCAGGAGGATCAGGAGCGATATTGTGAGCGAGTTTAAGAAGAAGTTCGGGAGAGATGTTGACGAGGTGATGCCGTGGCCCGAGAACTATCAGCTAATGCACACCTACCTCTTCCCAAGAGGGGTACTCCATGTTGAGAACGCTGGTGGAGATATGGAGAAGGTCGCCAATAGGAGATGCTTCATAGCCGGCTTTCCAGTTAAGATAGTTGGTGCCGAGGCGTCTTTCTGCAGGCTTGTTGCCATATGCTCTGACTAGGCTGCCCGCAATGCCCAGGGTTGTTAATATAGTTAAGAAGGGCCTCTACAGAGACTCTGTGCAGCTTCTCCATATAAGCGAGAGGCTGAGGGGTGTTAGTGGTGTTATAGATGCCTTTATAGCTATGGGTACTAGGCTTAACAAGGAGCTCATGTCTAGAGAGGGTTTTCTAGCCAGCGAGGGTGGGGGTGCTGGTGAGAACGACCTTATAGTTGCGGTTAAGCTTGATGATAACGCTGATCTCGAGTATATATCAAGGTTGGTGGAAGATCTTATTAATCAGCCGGTGGCAAGGGATCTTGAGGTGTACGAGGATCTAGATCTGGCTCTCAGCATAAATAGAGATATAAACCTAGCCCTCGTCTCCATTCCGGGGAGATATGCTAAAGAGGCTGTTATGAAGCTCCTTGAGAAGGGGATCCATGTGCATCTATTCAGCGACCACGTTCCAATAGAGGACGAGGTTGCTCTGAAGAGATACGCCTATGAGAAAGGACTCCTGCTACTAGGCCCAGAGGCCGGGACATCTATAATAGGTGGTGTCGCCATAGCCTTTGCCAATGCTGTTAGAAGGGGATCTGTTGGCTTGGTCTCAGCATCTGGCACAGGGCTTCAGGAGGTGAGCGTTCTTCTCCACAGGATCGGTGTTGGGGTTTCCCACGGGCTCGGCGTCGGCGGCAGGGATCTTAGCGGCGAGGTGGGGGGCCTCATGACACTGTTCTCTATAGATGTGCTTGAGAGCGATCCAGAGACTTCTGTTGTGATCGTAATATCTAAGCCTCCCTCGAGAGATGTTAAAAAGAAGATCTTGGAACACGTAGCTGTGAGGGGTAGAAAGAGGTATGTAACGTGCTTCGTTGGTGGAGAGATAGAGGAGCTAGATCCGGGGGTTCGTGGAAGGGTTGTCCAGACGAGAACGCTGCATGCCGCGGCCCTTGAGGCGGCGAGGATCATAGATCATGATCTATATGGCAAGGCTCAAGAGATCCTGGGTTTTGATGAGAGCACCCTAAGATCTATTGAGGAGGCGATCACAGGGCTTAGAGAGGGGCAGAGATATGTCAGAGGCCTCTTTGTTGGCGGTACTTTGGCTTATGAGTCTATGGTTATCCTGGGGAGGTTTGTTGGTGATGTTTGGTCCAACTCGCCTCTGAGGGATGATCTTAGGCTGAGGGATCCTTGGATGAGCTATGGGAACACGGTAGTAGATCTCGGGGGTGGGGAGTTCACCGAGGGGAGGGCTCACCCCATGATAGATCCTGGGATTAGGCTTAAGAGGATTGTTGATGAGGCGAGGGATCCTGAGGTTGCTGTGATTATGCTTGACTTTGTTCTAGGGTACGGGGTCCATAGGGATCCTGTTGGCGCCCATATAGATGCTATTAGGAGGGCCCTTATGGCTGCTGGTAGTGGTGGCAGAAGGGTCGTGTTTCTAGCCCATATAGTTGGCACAGATCAAGATCCACAGGGTCTTGAGGCTCAGGAGGGGGTTTTGAGAGAGCTGGGAGTTATAGTTCTACCAACGAACGCCCTGATGGCTCTGGCAGCCGCTATGATTGCCTTGAGGAGGGCTGATAGAGGGCTTATGGATATGTTTTATAGGGAGTTTCTGGCGGGGTTTTAGGGATGGGTGTTGAGAGGGCTTTAGAGCTTCTTGGGGGGAGGCCTAGGGTTGTTAGCATTGGTCTCGAGCATTTCTCGAGAGAGCTTGCTAAGCAGGGTGTGAGGGTTGTTCATGTTTCGTGGAGGCCTAGGCAGGCGCTTGAAAAAGATCTAGAGGAGATCTTGTCGAAAATACTATGAACCCCTATTGGGGAGAGGCTTTCTATCGCGGCTAGATCGGGTTGTTTTCTCTAGCTTTGTGTATATCTCTTTATGTATATTGCTCCTATCGCCATGTTGTTCGGAACCAGAACCCTTGTCCCGTCTTCCTTCTATATGGTTATGAATAGGGACGATATGTCTTCCATCCTCCCAGTCTCGCCAGCTAGGTTACTGTATCCCCTATCCCCACGGCCTTGCAAGCAGCATGAAGAGCCCTGCAACAGCCTGGCCCAGAGCATGCTGGGATGCGAAGCCAACCATGATCCCTATGAAGCCCCGAAGGCAGCACCTGCAGCTCCCCAGCAACTCTGCCTGCTATTCCTGTAGAAGCGATTCTATCCCTATTATTGTCATAATGCTTCTCACAGCAGCTGCTTGTGGGTGATCGTATCTAGCTCTTAGAGACCAGCAGATCGTGTTGGCCACGGATCCCACTATCATTCGAAGAACAGTGCTAGCGAGACATTGATGTAGGGTGCATACTGTGTGACTCCCAGCTCCATCCTGTCGAGGAGCGGGGGGATATCCGTTGATCAGGGCGTTTATGGCTATGTGATCACGATCCACATTATTAGTGAGAGGACAGTTCCTGAAACCCTAGCCATATCTTGTTCCATCTAATAGCGCCGAATAAAATTTTTAAAGGAGTTTAAATTATCCAAGATAGTAGGGGATCGTGGGCTGTAAAAATCGGCGGTCAGTAAAGCGATCTTTATGTTGCTGTCTAGCGTAGAGATCTCTGCAGAATCCTAGCTTTTTAGACCCCCAGCACTATAACTTTGGTGAACGCTTGGCCGAGGATATATCTCTCGACATCCCAAAAGATCTTTTGAGAGAGGTTGTAGAGAACACCGAGAAGGCTAGAGAGAATCGAGACAAAAGGAAGAGGTATCCAAGCAACAAAGACATTGAGCGAGCGATAACCATGGTCACTGGTGGCTCTATACATAGAGATCTGCTTGATTATCTATATGAAGAGGTGTTAAGGCTTCTCAGAGAAAAAGGCTTTGAACCGAGGCATGTTTCCGAGAAGAGATTGTGGAGAATAGTGGCCTCCATGGTGGAGAAAAAGAGACTAAGGTTAATATAAGCAGACCCATCTATGCCCCAGCAAGAATAGAGCTTGGGAGAAATGTGGCGCCAGCTTTACCCAGGGTTGGTTGCGGCCAAAGGCCTCGCCCTTCGGGGTGGGAGAGAAGGAAATAGATTCAGGGTTAAGAGAGGCATCGACAGCTATGACCATTTCTCTCCATCTTTCATGGCTTTGCGCACCACTTCGTTCCAGTTTATGTGCTTCAGCCTATCCATTTTCTCCTTAAGCTCTTGCTAATGTGAAAGCTCACAATAATACTCACAGCTGATCACCATATTATGTTAGCTGACAGAGCCTAGTCTATATTGCAGCTTTGTAATACATATGATCTCCTCCCTATCGAGTGGAAACCTTGTTCAAAGATGCTGTGGGGCGGGGCTTATAGGTATTGATCGATTGCGGGGTTTCCTTTCAAGGCGGATCTACAGATCCTCTATAGCTCCTTGATCATCGCCGCCCCAGAGGGGCAGGCTTTTGGTTGTAATATGCGGATTAGTGTATTATGTAGAAGTGGAAGCGAGAGGATAGACAAGAAAATAGAGAGGGTAGATATCTAACAATACATGCTGAAATTCACAGACCCACTATAATTTATTCTAATAACGAGACCAAGAAACAGGCAGAGATACCAACGCTTGAAAAGATCTATATTCGAGCCACTGAGAAAGAAATAGGTAAGGCAATACACGCTGTAGATGCAAGAATAATAAGATAGGTAAGATAGAGACATAAAATAAAGATTGTACCGACCATAGCCACACAGAACGATTCAAATAGAATTCTCCCAAAGCATAAAAATACCAACAATTAGCCATAAAATTTAAGTCATCACATAACAAGCGGATCTTCGCCCCGGTGTACCGGCAGATGCACTGCTCAACCAACACAATCCCAACACAGCTATCAGAAGAGCCAAACAAAACAGCAGAATAAACCATAAAATGCTCAACACAGAACCCCTACAGAGAGCTGCAGAATAACCGCTAGAACTCTACACATATTCCAGAGAGCGCGGCTCAAAAGAACCAGCAATAGTGCAGACGACCTTCTCTTCGCCTGAAAGGCAATGCCCTCAGTCGTAGATCTACCCAGACACAGGGCAGATTATATAGGGCGCCTGGAGCTGTTATCTTTTCTATTCAAACCTAACTGTAGATCTAGAGCTATTTATTCACCACCGGATCTTCGGGCCATAGCTATAATTAGCCATAAAACGATTCAGGCTCGGCTGCTGGTCTCAAAGTTGGATCTAGAGGCTGGATAGAAGGTTTCATGGTTTGCTTTTCCGCCGTCTCGATCCATATATACTGGGCTAGACTGTTAGTTTTATATAAATCTATGTGATCCTGTGTGGATGGTGTTGTTGGGCGTGATCTTCGCGATCTCTTTTGATCGCTGTGTTGGTTGTGATCCGATTCTGATCTCTGTTGATCTGGATCTTTTTGAAAGATCTCTTTGGCTCTATGGTGTTGTTAATTGGCACTTAACAAAACCAGGTTAATTTTAACCACAGATCGCTGGATCAAAAAGATCCCCAAGATCCAAAGAGATCAAAAGAGATCCCATGAGACCAAGATCCCCCCGCTTTTGGTAAACACAATAAACAGTATAAGCAGAGATCCAAGGATCTCTGGTAACACCTCAAACAGACGATCGCAGATCATTTGCTAAATATAGCAAGCTATATAGGCACAAAGATCCTAGATCAAGTTAATCAAGGTATTACTGGGAATCGATCTCTAGTAGATCTATAGCTGGAAAGGTGAATCTAGCGATCCATAAGTCGAGCTAGTTGTAGGTGTATCAGTCAACCAACTAGTACAACGATCACGAAGATCGATCTCGAGTAATACTCTGAATAAAAAGATCTAGGATCGATAGTTGTTAATGGCTATATATTTTGCAACAAAGATCCCAGGATCTCCGTGAGATCGTATTACTATAGGATCCCCATATATTACTATTTAAACAATAAATACTTTAACAAGCTCCGACACTCTGAACATAGATGCATTAACTAATATACCTACCAATCAGCTAAACAGTACACATGGCCAACAAGCGGTTCATCAACAAGAGTTATCAATCCACGCCAGCCTTTAAACAACCCAGCATAGGTATGAAAAATCCTATCTATAGTCAAAGCACCTAACATATTCTTACTCTATCGATACAGGATCCGCGGAGGTTATATTACTACTAGCTGGCTATTCATCCCCTGAAACACGTTATCCAAAGAGACCCATGGAGAGATCTACATCAGTGGGAATCGATATTGCTTCAAGCATTCCCGCTGAATATGCAAAGAGGGTCGTCAATAAGGCTATGAGGTGTGAAAAGCTGAGCGACTAGGAGGTCGGGTTCCTCTTTATGGATGCCACTAGGAGCTCTCTTGAAATGAGGATAAAGGCTATTGAGACAAGAATGAGCTCAATAGAGAAGACCCTGAACACAAGGATAGATAGCTTTGAGAAAACCGTTAACGCTAGGATCGAGTGTCTGGAGAAGAGTCTAAATGCCAGGATCGAGAGGATTAGAGAGAGGATCAAGTAGTATTGAGAGGAGCCTAAACACTAGGATAGAGAGCCTGGAGAAAACTATGACCTCCTCCCCGCCTAAAGGGCGAGGCTTTCAGTTGTAATAAAGATCCTGGTAGAGAGGCTAAAAACCGCAAAGACATGAAAACAGCGTAAAGAAGCAGCAACCAGGACCCACATAGCCTTCCAAGCATGAGACACGACACTTCACCACATACAGCTTAGCAATATAACCATCGCAATAATAATCTCCACGCTAGCCTCGGTACTCATAATAGCTGGGTTCTTCTTATTAGAGCTATAAAGATTCGTTTTTACAACTAGAAACCTCGCCCTCTATAGCGAAGAGAAGGTCATCTAGCTAATTGGATGTCGATAATGATTGTCGATAGAAAGCTAAAGGTCTGTAGCATACGATATAAAGAGAGAACAGATCTTCTAAAGCATTAGATCTCTTCCAACCTCACCCTCTTCAGCTCCTTGATCTGATCGAAGTCCTTATCATCACTAACTATTTCTCTAATATCATTGGCTATCGCACATGCAGCGTGTATGGCATCTCTAGGCTTCACGCCATATCTCTCGATCATCACCTGCGCCTTTTTCAGTACCTCGATATCTACCCTCAATATTCTTAGATTTGGAAATGATAAAAACTCCCTCCCCTTCTCAATAGAGATTTGAGCACCCAGCGTCTTTAGTATAACCCAGGTGAACTCATCCCAGGTAAGAGAAGATGTTGCAGCTTTTAGCTCACCACTAGCAATCCTGGTCAGAATATTTCTGGCATATAGGGCCCTTCTATCACGGGATTCACTATAAATTAAGGGATAGACAAATACATTGGTATCAACGTAATACATCATATTCTTCCTCAATCTCCTCCTCGATGAGCTTTTTGATATCTATCTCCTTCTCCAGTTTCCTTGGGGTGCTGCAGAACCTCTCGATAAACATCACAGGATCTACTGCAGGTCTGATCACAATCTCGTTCTCCCTCACCTCAAAGATCACCTCGGAGCCTGGTCTCAACCCAAATCGCTCCCTGATATCCTTCGGTATAACAACCTGTCCCCTCTCACCTAGTTTCTTCCTCACCTGCATTCATATCACCTAGTATGAATAGACATATATGGCCTTATATATCGCTAACACTATGGTTCAACGATCCTGCTAATGTTATCTAAAAGGAGATGATCCTCAGAGGGCTAAGCTTCTCTCGCCCTTTGATAAAGAGGCTTAAAGGCAAAGAGATCCTAGAACTCTACCCCACTACCCCCGCCCTCACGAGGAACTCGGGGCTATTGGATCTGTAGTAATAATTAGTGCAAGAAATTAGGACAGCTTGTGGATCTATAACTCTCTCTTCGGTATATTGCTTTCACATCCTAAGCTCGAGTCTCAAGTATCACACGGATCCTCTAGATCATAGTAATACCCGGCTGTTTTAACATGTGTTGATAGCTAGGCTAGGAGCATTAATACTTCTTCTAATAATCATATTTGGATTCCAGGGGCGCTTGCGGTGGCGGATCAGGGGTATGTTAAGAGACATCAAGATGAAGGTCTCCTCAGGTACTACAGGCGGGATCAGCAGGCTAGGAGATATGAAGGAGAGGTTGAGCAGCAGGTAAGGAGTGGTAGGACAGCAGGTGTCTTGCCAGTAAACGCTATTCCAACTAGCGTTAAGATAGATGCTGCTCGAGGTGATGATAGAAGTGGGAGGAGATCAAGGGGTCTGGATCTATTTATTGCTTCGAGGGACGCTAGAGGCTCTGGAGAGAGGGGCGGTTCTTCTGTTGAGAATAATAACATTGGTTCCATAGGCTCTAGCAAAGATCCTGGGATCTATGCTGGTGACAGGTCTTCTCAGGCTGTTTTTGAGTCTCTCTCGGATCTCGATCCCGGTTTATTCGAGATCCAGGAGGCTGTGGATCTGGAGGGCTATGTGATGGAGGTACTATACGACGGTGCTTCCTCAAAGGCCGTTCTATACATCTACGTTGAGGATGATGGAAAGCTATACAAGGTGTATGATAAGACTGGGCATAGGCCGTATTTCCTAGTGGATCTCGATCCCGAGAAGGCTAGGGAGGTGGCTGGGAGGGGTCAAGATATAGTTGATATCCATAGGGTTGAGAAGTTCGACCTCTTATTTAATAGAAAGATGCTCCTCACAAAGATAGTTGTGAGAGACCCTCTCGTGGTTAGAAAGCTTAGGGATAAGTATCCCAAGGCCTGGGAGGCGAACATAAAGTACCACCACAACTATATCTATGATAACCAGCTGACGCCGGGGATGAGGTACAGGATCAGGGGGGCTAGGTTTGAACCGATAATCAACATAGATATGGATAAGGCGAGGGAGCAGATAGAAAAGATCTTTAGCGACGAGCCTGAGCACGTGAGAGAGACTGCTGTTAAGTGGTACCCTATATTCGAGGCACCCCCACCGAGGGTTAAGAGGGCCTCGATAGATATAGAGGTGTACACACCGACAAAGGGAAGGATCCCGAAGCCAGAGACAGCTGAGTATCCTGTGATAAGCATAGCGATGTGCGATAATAGCAATAAGTGTAAAATCCTCCTGCTAAAGAGGGGCGATGGGAGAGGGTTCGAAGCCCTCAAAGAGATCGAGAAGGAGGGGGCCGAGGTAAAGGTCTTCAACGATGAGAGAAGCCTACTAATAGCATTCTATAGAGAGATAGCAAAGTACCCAGTGATAGTAACATTCAACGGCGATAACTTCGATCTTCCATACCTCTACACAAGATCGAGAAAGATGGGTATCCAGAGGGAAGAGATACCCATAGTGATCAAAGAAACCCACGCCACGTTTAAGCACGCGCTACACATAGATCTATATAGGTTCTTCAAAAACAAAGCAATACAGAACTACGCCTTCGAGGGAAAATATAAAGAGCACACACTAGACGCCGTGGCCCAGGCCCTCCTAGGAAAAGGGAAGCTCGCCTACGAAGAGGGCGTCGGAGCTATGAGCATAGATAAGCTTGCAAGATATAATCTAAGGGACGCCCAGCTAACGATAGAGCTCACGACATACTCAAACGAGCTTCTCTGGAAACTCATAGTCCTTCTCATGAGGATAAGCAAGCTTGGTCTCGAGGACGTGACAAGAACCCAGGTTTCAACGTGGATCAAGAATCTGTTCTACTGGGAGCATAGATCCGAGGGATATCTAATACCATTGGAAACAGACCTAGCTATAAAGAAATTAAGAAAAGCAACAGAAGCCACTATAAAGGGTAAGAAGTACGCTGGAGCAATAGTTATAGACCCACCACAGGGGGTTTTCTTCGACGTGGTTGTGGGTGACTACGCATCTCTATACCCCAGCATTATTAAGAGATGGAACCTGAGCTACGAAACCGTGGATCCCCCAGAGGGCATGTGCTCAAAGCTCGAATCCATAGTTGATGAAAGCGGCAGCGAGATACACAGGGTATGCGTAGACAGGGTCGGGATAACGTCTGTGATGATAGGGCTTCTCAGAGACTTCAGGGTAAAGATCTATAAGAAAAAAGCTAGGGACAAAACAGTCCCAGAGGAGCTTAGAAACTGGTACGATGTTGTCCAGAGGGCCATGAAGGTATATATAAATGCATCCTACGGGGTCTTTGGGCATGAGAAGTTCCCCTTATACGCACTCCCAGTAGCTGAGAGCGTCACAGCCATAGGTAGGATGATAATAACCAAGAGCCTTGAGAAGGCCAGGAAGCTCGGGCTAATGGTTCTCTACGGCGACACAGACTCTCTCTTCATATGGTCTCCAGATGGGGCGAAGCTTAACAAGCTGAGGGAATGGATCCGCGAGAACTTCGGCTTAGAGTTAGAGATAGATAAGAGATATAGATTCGTGGCCTTCTCCCTTAAGAAGAACTACCTAGGGGTTCTCCAAGACGGCTCTGTAGATATAAAAGGGCTTGTGGGTAAGAAGAAACACATACCAGAGTTTGTGAAAGAAGCCTTTAACGACGCGGCCAGCAAGCTGGGATCTATAGAGACTCCCCAGGACATCATGAGGATCTCAAGCTGGCTTAAAGAGATACTTCAAGAGATATATAGAAAGCTCAGGGACAAGGAATACACCCTAGATAGGCTCAGCTTCAAAATGACCCTCGGAAAACCCCTGGAGTCATATACAAAGAACACACCACAGCACGTTAAAGCAGCACTGATGCTGGTGAGAGAGGGTATAAGCATCTCCCAGGGAGACAACATATTATTTGTGAAGGTGAGAGGCAGAGAAGGTGTCAAACCCGTGCAGCTCGCAAAGGTCAGCGAGATAGATATAGAGAAATATATAGAAAGCCTAAGATCCGCTTTCGAACAGATACTAGCACCTCTAAGCATAGAGTGGGAAGAGATCTCGGGCCATATGAGGCTATCAGACTTCGCCCACGCTTAGCTCTCAATTTATCAGCCTCTCCGAACACGCAGCGGTATTTCTACCAAGGCTACCTGGTTCTGCACCCTAGCAGAGACATCGATATGGGCTGTTTTCTTGTAAAGGTTTTTAAGCTACTTTAGTTATTGAGAATGCGAAATAAGAGCTGTTATCTATGCTAGGGTTAGCCCATATAGACAGAAAAGTGGTGGAAACCTCGATAGACCTTAGATTTATCACTCTAAAAAGTGGTGGGTAGCATGAGGGTTTCCAGGCTCTTAATAGTATTAGGGTTTGTGATGATAATAGCCCTTAACATTATCTCGATAGGGCATATAATTGCTGGCGATGAGGCGGCGGCTCCACTAGGGCAAAAGCCATAAAGATCGGTGGGAATGAATTTCTAATAGAGCCCGGGGATATAGAGTGATTGTTATATATAGGCGTGGGGTTGCATCAACCTTGTAAATAGCGTTTCTAATTCTCTTTTTTATTGATGCATTTACTTAGGGCTGTGTTTTATAGGGCTGGCTAACCGGGTAGAGGATCTAGCTGTGATTATCAGAAACACGAGCCCTCTTCACCGCTCGGGGCTGTGGCGTCATCATCGCTATAGAGTTCTCTTAGAAGCTTATATTATAAAGCATAGTGGGATAGATCGCTGTCCCTTGTTTGGCTATATGTGGCGGTGATGCTTTTTCCCCCGCATTATAAACATTTTTTGGAGGCCGTTATGTTCAGGATAGCCCATAGCGATGGGAGCTTTATAAAGAATACATTTAAGGCTGCTCTAGCGCCCCTGGATGCCGCCCCTATTTATGCTAGGTCTGAGTTCCTGGAGATCCGTGGTCTCTCCCCCGATAGGCTTATAATGAGTATACTAACTATATCGAATGTTATGTTCGAAGAGTACCAGCTTAGCGAGGAGACCTCGCTTCTAGTGGATAAGGAGGAGCTTCTTGCATCGCTTAAGAGGCTTTCGAGGAGGGATAAGGTTGTGTTAAGCTATGATGACGGTGCTAGGGATCTCAAGGTGGTTTTGATCAACACGAAGACTGGTGCTGAGAGGGTGTTCTCGGCCCAGATTAGAGAGGCTGGTGTGCAGCTAGTGGGCGATATACAGCTTGATCTAGAGGTTGAGGCCCAGATAGCTGGTGATATATTTATAACAATAGTTAAGGATGCAGCCACGGTTGGTGATGAGATCGAGTTTAGAGTCTCTGGGGATACAATGAGAATCATATCTAGGAGCGAGGATAAGGAGTACCAAACAGCGCTGGCAAGCGATAAAGGTCTCCTCTCACTCTCGTCAAGCCTTGAGAATGTTTCGGCAAGATACTCTATAGATCTTATGAAGCAGGTTGTAAAAACCATAAGCCCAGACTCTGTTGTTATAATACAGCTCGGGCCTAACAAGCCAATGAAGCTCCAGCTCTCGCTGGGCGGGGGGGCTTCTCTCACGTACTGGATAACCCCGAGGACATAGAGATCGGAGGATCATTTGATGCTGGATAAAGAGCCAATGATCGGTGACTGTTTTGGCTACCCCTGCATAGATCTGGATCTCGAGGATGCGAAAAAGATCCTCAGCATAATAGCGGATCGTTTGGGATACATAACAAGCGATATAAGCGACACCCTAAGAATCATAGAGAACTTCGACGAAAGCTATAGATACGCTGTAAAGAAATTCAAAGAATTCCTAGTTCCCTCAAAGAACGAGAGCGATCTTATAAAGGGGAGAGTCACTGTAGACAGGATCAAGCTATCTAAAGTAGGAAAAGAAAAAAGGGTCCTCATAGTGTTCGACAGAAGGGTAAAGAAAGAGCTACTGGAAGAAGCGCTTCTCATCCTAAGAAAATGATCTTCTAGCGAAAAAGAAGCGACTTACCCATAGAGCTGGCGAAGCATATAACAGTGGGAGAGTAGCTCAGCATGGTGGACCGGCCGGGATTTGAACCCGGGACCTCTGCCGTGCGAGGGCAGCGCTCTTCCAGGCTGAGCTACCGGCCCACCATTTAGATTAGATTGCAGGCGGGATTATAATTGTTGCTCTTTTGTTTGTGTATATAGCTGTATATAGATATAGCTAGCTGTTATGACGGCTCTGCTCCTCAACGCTTAGTTTTTGATCCAATTGCTCAGCATTGTTTCCATGGGCTTTATAACGATCCATGGTGTGTATATTTCCCATAGTGGTAATAGTTCTGGTGATTATTTGGCGAGCTATCTCTGGAGGGATCTTAGCTGGAGGGAGTTTGAAGAGGTGTGTGGCGGTGGTGATTGTATTTCTGTTATTCCCTGTGGTTCTATAGAGCAGCATGGTTATCACCTACCTCTAGGAACAGATCTATATATAGCTGTATCTCTGGCCAGAAGATCCGTTGAGGAGGCCTGGAGAGCTGGATATAAGGTTCTTTTGCTCGAGCCTGTGCCTATCAGCGTGTCTGATATGTGGTCAGGCAACCCCGGCACCTTATGGGTTTCTCCGGGGACTTTTATATCGTATGTGAGGGACTATGTGATCTCTGTGTTTAGAAGCGGTGTGAAGAGAGTAATAGTGATCAACTCCCACGGTGGCAACGCAGACCCGCTCAAGGTGGCTCTTAAGATCGCTACTAGCGATCTTGATCCAAGCTATAGGGCTTATCTTATAAACTACTGGGAGTTTGTTGGAGATGTTATAGATGCTATTTTTATCAATAGGTTCTTCCATGCGGACGAGGCGGAGACCTCGATAGCCAGCTCCCTCGGCGTGGAGGTTAAGATCCGTGATAAAGAGATCCCGTATGAGAGAGTTAAAAGACCCTATAGCGATGAGTGGCACAGCCTGTCTCTGAGCAAGAGACCCAGGATCTATTTCTTCTATAGAGAGGGGGTGAGGCTGGAGATAGGGGCTTTCAACGAGCCGGGGAGATACTCTGTGGAGAAGGGAGATGAGGTGGTGAAGGTCTTTGTTGATCGCTTCCTAGCCCTTTTAAAGAACATGGGAGAGAACAGGCTATGATTCCTGGCTAACAAGCTTTGCTATGAAGAACCCTTCGGATCTATCGATGTGGGGGAAAGTTCTGGCAACGTCTTGGGATATCTGGTAGATCTTATAGCCGCTTTGCGCAGCTATCCCGGGTTTTGCTAGCCTGTGCCCGGCGGATCTAACTATCCTGGAGACTATCTCCTCTCCCTCCTCTGGGAGTAATGAGCATGTGGCATAGACCATCTCCCTCCCTAGCTTTGTAGCCCTTCTAAGAAGATCTTCTTGGATCTTTGAGTAATACTCGATCCTCCCCCTTCTAAGCAGGTGTAGCCTAACAGCCGGTTCCTTAGCAATAGCCCCAGAAGATGAGCAGGGAGCATCTAGGAGAACCTTATCAAAGAGATGGGGGGATGAGAAAAACCTAGAATCAGTTACAGCCATATCTATATATCCCGCAACGCCGAGCCTTCTCATCAAGCTCTTCATGGCGAGAGATCTTCTCTTAGAGAGATCTAGAGCCAAGATCCTTGCCTTACCCTCAGTAAGCATAGCTATGAGCGAGGCCTTCATACCTGGGGCCGATGCCATATCGAGTATAAGATCCCCCGGCTCTGGATCCAGAGCCTCAACGACAAGGCAGGAAGCCTTATCCTGAGGAACAGCGAGACCCTGCCTCACAGCTTTAAGAAGCCTTACGGGTTTTCTCACACTTATGACTCTATAGAGGTACCAAAGATCCCTATCCCTCTCGACCCCGGCCTCCTCCTCAAGAACCCTCAAGATCTTCTCCTCAGGAGCCTTAAGGGTGTTTATCCTAAGCCACCACACCCTCTCTCTAAGAGACTCCATAAGATCCCTTACCTCCCCGCCGAGCAGAGACTCCAGCTCCTCGTAGAACCACTTGGGAACCGAGTATCTACACCAAGGATCTAGATCATCTAGATCCGCATCACCATAGCTAGACCCAGTAGAAACAAAGATCCTGGCTAGCTTCTTTCTAGACACCCCCGGATAGATGCATCTAAGCATAATGTTATAAGATATAAACCTCCTCACAGCATCATATAGCCTCTCCCTCTCCTCCAAGCTCCTCGCACACAGCCTTCCCCTACATACTCTCTTAAAGGCAACATCGACTGAGAGGCTCTTAGCCTCAACGAGATACAGTGTTCTCGAGAGCACATCAGCGAGATCCAAGAGCCACTATTCCCACTAAAAATTGTGTTTAAAAAGCAGATAGCCATAACAACTATCTATATATCCTCTCGATATAATCGATCTTTTCCCAGAAGCCTTAAAAACACAAAAACATAAAACCTTCTAGACCATCTTTCTAGACTATCTTTATAGCCTCCCCGCTCGATAGATCTATTACGCCGCCAACCCTCTCAATAGCCAGGTCGAAACCCACGGAGGTTATCACCTTCATATCTATCGACATTCTTCTAAGGATCTCCGCTATCTCTCTCACAGCCTGGTAGTAGGGTTTCCCTATATCTTCCCTCAACGTTCTCTCTATAAATCTGGTCACATGGTTATAGAACTCCTCACTGAGTGACAGTATGTTGAAGGCCTCTATAACGTTGCTTTTCTCAACGCTCTCTATAGATCTCTCTAGAGATACCTGGAACAGGTCTAGAAGCTCCTTGAGATCGCTCATTCTCTTAGAGGCGCTCTCAAACTCCTCTGGCTTTAAGCTCTTTATATAGAGCGCTATGCTCGATATAGCCTCGCCTATGAGGTCGAGAGACCTAGCTATGCTTCTATATCTGGGCAACATATAGCTCTTAACCTCTAGAAGCCTCCCATAGGTTCTATCTATCTGCCCGAGGAACGTCTGCCTCATTGAGAGCATGTAGAACCTTATAAGCTCTTTTCTAAGCTCCAATATCTCGTCCACGAAGTGGGTTTTTCTCTCACTGATTAGGTGGCCTAGATACTGGATCATATATTTGATCAGGTTGGTCATCCTAGATATTATCCCTGCTATTGAGTGCTTCGACGGATCCACAAATATCTGTATAATAACCCTGGTGGGCGTGTGATCGATGATCTCAGCCCCGATAAGCTCCTTAACAAAGCCCCTCAGGGTTTTCAGCTGCTCCTCCTCTAGATAGCCGTCAACAACCTCCACATTGATAGAATCATAGCCTAGGTTATAGGCAGTCTCTAAGCATTTCTCAATGAGAGAACCCTTGGTATATTTAGAGATCCTAAGTGTCATTTTACGCTCTTTCTCAACCCTAGTGAAGGCTGGATATATTCTTAGAGACTTATCCTCCTCAACAGTTATAGTCACAGTGTCCCCCGGCTTTAGCCCAACATCTCTTACCCACTCAGCGGGGAGGGACACCATGAGGGTGGATCTGCCGAATCTCTGAACCCTCCTAGCCTCGATCTCGCTGCTCATCACCATCCCCATAAATATTTATTTTAAGAAGATTAATATATAGATGGTGAATATAAAGACTTATCCCTGGTATCCTGGGCATAAATTAGATCCTTCCATGTTGATATCCGGTATTACGTAAAACTATCAATAATACAGCTTTCTATATTAAGGGCTATCTAAATAACTTAAATAGAATATTATAAGAGGCTATTAACTAAGCTATTAACTAAAGTAACATATAGCCGGTGTATAAAGGTTTTACAATCAAAAGCCATATGCCTACCCTAGAGCGGCTTTATCGCCCTGGGATTCATTTCAGCAGGCTCTAGATAGCATCCCAGCAATTCCTACATATAGCATTCCCTCTGCCCTTAGGGGCGAGGCTTTCATCCATGGCTTTTAAACTTAGCCATCCCTGCCTCGCGAGGCTGGTTTAAAGTTATAAATTATCTATACAAGCGTGCCGAGAGCTAAGATACGCTATCCACGTTTCTTCTAGTTAATGAATAGATATATGTTGTTAAGGCTAACAAGGACCCTGTTCCTATCATTACGCCGGAGCTGTGGCCATAGTGGGTAAGATCTAGCAGAGGGTCCAGTGTTTCCTCAGCATTGCCCGTAGAGGCCAGCCTAATGATCCTGCTGATCGGTTCTAACATATATCCAGCAGATGCTGAGCTGAGCATATAGGCAGAGATCTCGGTTGTTGTTTTAAGAAGCTCACCAAGATCTAGCACTATGGGCTCCAGCCCTAGGCATTTAGTGAAGAGCTTATTGTAGATCGATATGAAACCCATAACCAAATCATCTCCTGAGGGGGCAGGCCCCTGCCCAATCCTAGCAACTGTTTAAGGGAGCTGGTTATATCGCTGCAACTATAGCTGGTAGCCCTGTTAGATAGACTCCTAGATAGCCTATCCACAGCTGGTTTTATTATTTGCAATGCTTTCCCAAAGATCTCTAGATCCTCTTTGTAGAGCTTTTCTAGAACATATGCTATTCCAAAATATCTCTTCAAAACATCTGAATAGTCAGACGAAGCTATAGCCTCACACGATAGATCGTTGGTATCGTTTGGCACATATAGATCAGCATCTCCCAGATCTATTATTAAACCACTCCCAACAAGGATCGAGCCTTTCTCCAGGCTCACAGGGTCTCCGGGCGATACCACAGCTCTTAGATCGTGAGTATGGGAACTAGGATCCATATCGATCAATATGCTCAGCTCCGATCTCAAAGGAATCGATGTTAAGCTTACTAGTAGCTTATCATTAACCACAATATATGCCGTTCTACTGAAGACACTGTGCACCCTAGGCCAACGAGATCTAGTGGATATGGCCTGCACCATGAGATCTCTAGCAGCGAGCCCGATCGATAAGGCCCTAGCTCTGATCATATTCCATACGCTTCAGCATATCTTCTAAGAGCCTTTTTGAAGGGCTCAAGCGGTATTGTAACAAGCCCAGCCCCTATCTGCCCCCTATTAGGCTCTCTATGAGCTATACCCGTATTTATAGTAGGCGTTATCCCAGTCGCCACCGCCTTCCTAATATCTATACCCGTGGGGGTTCCCACCATACCTAGATACGGTATTGTGAAGTATCTATGCCTAGCATGGGTTATCTGGTACATTTTCTTAGTATTCTCAACAGCGAACTCCACAGAGCCGTCCTCGTTAAGCTTGACTATAGCTGAGGATGCGGCATTGGGAGGCTGGACAGGGCCCTTCCAAGCGGCTGCAATGCCCTTGCCCCTAACCCTCCAGAGCTCCCTCTGGTTTTTCACAGTGCTCGTGGTATCTTATCAGCTCTGCAGCTCTTCTAATAACACCTTCAGGGTCTCCAGCATCCTCTGCTAGGATCTCTTGTGTCGGTGTAAGCGATCTTCCGGGCTTTAGCGCGTTTTGATCCTCAGCTCCACAGGATCGATTCCAAGCTTCTCAGCCAATATATCGATCTGCTGTTCAAAGGCCGACGTAAGCTCTAGAACATAAAGCCTCTGAAGGCTGTTGTTGGAACCTTGTTGGTATATGCTGCATAGCCGTCTACATAGATGTGGGGTATCTCGTACGGGCCTGTAGCCATAAAGGTAGAGGATCTTATTACATTTACCGTGTAGTCCGCATACGCACCAGCATCTAAATAATACTCACCCACATGGGCCACCAGCTTCCCATCCCTTGCTGCACCAGTCCTCATCTTAAAGAGGAAGCCTGGTTTCTGTGCCATGTAGTAGAAGTTCTCCTCCCTGTTTAGCGCGAGAAAAACGGGCCTCCCACCAAGTTTCATTGATATGAGAGCAGGTATGTGTTCGAGGAGAAGCCCGCTTCGCCGCCGAAGCCGCCCCCTGTGTATATGTGGTGAACCACAATCTTGCTCACAGGAATCCCTATCGAGAGGGATAGCAGGTTTCTAACGGCAAATGGTGACTGGTGCGAAGACCAGATCTCTACGGTTCCGTCGGTCCTCACCATCGCGGCCCCTGCCCATGTCTCCATATACGCGTGCGACTGTGGATCGGATCTATATGTCTCTTCAACAACAACCGCCTCTTCCATGGCCTTATGGGCATCACCCTTTCTAAGCTTAACCCTGTTAGCTATATTAGTCCCTGGGATCGGGTTTATGAAGGAGGCCCTTCTATACCTCTCAAGCTCCTCATGAACCAGGGGCGCGCCGGGAGATAACGCCTCTTCTATAGTGAATACAGGGGTCAGCGGCTCTACCTCCAGATCTATCTGCTCCGCAGCCTTCTCAGCCACATCTAGATCTTCAGCAACGACAGCAGCGACAGGGTGTCCGTAGTAGAGAACCTTGTCCCTTGCGAGAACATCCCTGTCTGCAGCGTATATGCCCACCTTATATGGAAAATCCCTTCCTGTGAATACCGCAACAACGCCGGGGATCTTGAGTGCATTTGAGGTATCTATCTTCTTTATCCTTGCATGTGCATATGGCGCCGAGACCAGCTTTATCCACAGCATTCCAGGGATCTCTATATCGCTTGCGAACAAAGCGCCCCCATAGACCTTATCTATATCGAACCTAGGCACAGGCTTGCCAACATACTTTAATCCTTTTCCACCCATATTGACGCCAAATGATACTTTGCCATAGAGGATTATAAAACAGATGTTCTCGCTCTACATATAAGATCTATAATTTATGTTATATTATTATAAATCACATTGTGTTCGGCGTAGATATGTGAGGTAATCTAAATATTACTGCCTGGCCCTCAGATATATGTGAGACCATGCCCAGATCGCCGCTTGAGGGGATAAGGGTTCTCGACTTCACGAGAGCCATGGCAGGGCCTTTTGCAACAATGCTGCTAGGAGATCTAGGGGCTGATGTGATAAAGATAGAGCCTCCCGAGGGCGATGAGTCGAGGCACTGGATGCCGCCCGATATCAATGGGGTTTCTGCTTACTTCATAAGCGTTAATAGGAATAAGAGGAGCATCGTTATAGATCTTAAGAAGCCCGGGGCCTTAGATATAGTTGATAGGCTTGCGAGAGCCTCTGATATAGTTATCGAGAACTTCAGGCCAGGGACTGCTGATAGGCTTGGGATAGGCTATGAGAGGCTCTCAAAGATAAACCCCAGGATTATCTATTGCAGCATATCCGGCTTCGGCCAGGACGGGCCTTATAGGGATAAGCCCGGCTATGATCTTGTCGCTCTTGCCATGAGCGGGCTTATGAGCATAACCGGGGAGCCCGGGAGACCTCCTGTCAAGTTCGGTGTCCCCATAGCCGACATAAGCACTGGGATCATGGCTGTTGTCGCAATATTGGCAGCACTCTATCACAGGGAGAAGAGCGGGAGAGGCCAGTACATAGATATCTCTCTGCTCGACACACAGATCCTGGTTCTATCCCACCAGGCTTTGAACTATATAGCCACGGGGAGAGATCCTGAGAGGCTTGGCTCGGCACATCCGAGCATTGCTCCCTACCAGGCTATCGAGACAGAGGATGGATATATAGTGATCGCTGTGGGCAATGACAGGATCTGGCAATTCTTTGTAAAGGCAATAGGTAGGGAGGATCTAGCATCAGACCCCAGGTTCGCTAGGAACGAGGATAGGGTTAGGAATAGAGAGGAATTGATCAAGGAGCTGGAGAGGGTGTTTAAGAGGAGAAAAACCAGCGAGTGGATCAAGATATTAGAAGGCGCAGGAATACCAGTGGCCCCTGTATATAGGGTGAGCGAGGCCCTCAATGACCCCAACGTTATCTATAGAAAGATGGTTATAGATCTAGAGCACCCAATATATGGTAAATTCAAAACCCTCGGAACACCGTTTAAAATGAGCGAGACTCCGGGCATGATCTCGAGGCCCCCACCGCTTCTCGGAGAGCATACAATAGAGATCCTTAGGGAGCTGGGATACAGCGATCATGAGATAGGGGATCTTATTAAGAGGGGCGTGGTATCGACCCCTAAAAGCCAGAGATCCTAGATCTGGTTGGCATGTTTTCCAGGGTCTTGGCCCGTTGTCACTATATATGCTATCCTACATAGATCGGTATAGATCGGCGTCTCCTCTCTTAAGTATAGAGACTATCTTCCCCACTATATATCACCGCTTTTCCTTTCTCTTCTCACCAATGATCACCTCTCTAAGCTGTCTCGATACAGCTATGTCAAGCCCCTTGCCCAGGTTATATAGGACGAGGATCTTGCGGCTCTAGGAAACTCTAATGATATAAGGTTAGATAGTCCTTAAACAGAGGGGGATATGTTGCTGTGGATGTAGAAGCTAGGCTTGAGCTTGCTATGAGGGGTGCTGAGGAGATAGTTACTGTGGATGAGCTGAGAAGCCTTATAGAGAGCGGGGGTGGGAAGGGCTATCTTGGTTTCGAGCCTTCTGGTTTGTTCCATATAGGCTGGCTTGTCTGGGCGTATAAGTTTGGGGAGCTTATTGAGGCTGGCTTTAGGATGAAGCTTCTGGCCGCTACCTGGCATGCCTGGGTTAATGATAAGCTTGGCGGTGATCTAGATCTTATTAGGCTTGCTGCTAAGCATCTCACAGACGTTCTTGAGGCTATAGGTATAAGTAGATCCTCTTATGAGCTTGTATATGCAGAGGATCTTGTCTCTGACATTGATTACTGGAGCCTTGCACTGAGGATCTCTAAGAGCTTCTCTCTGGCGAGGATAAGGAGGGCCTTGACCATAATGGGGAGGAGGGCTGACGAGTCTGAATCCGATTTCTCTAAGCTGATCTATCCTGTGATGCAGGTTGCCGATATATTCCACATGGATCTAGATCTGGCGCTTGGGGGCATAGATCAGAGGAAGGCCCACATGCTAGCCAGAGAGGCTGCAGAGAAGCTCAGGAGAAAAAAGATAGTGGCAATACACACGCCGCTGCTCCCCTCGCTGCTAGGGCCTGAAAAGATGGAGGTCTCTCTCGAAAAGGACGAGCTGTACTCCCAGATAAAGATGAGCAAGTCAAGGCCTGAGGGAGCTATATTTGTTTATGACACGCCTGAAGAGATATATTCAAAGATCCGCAAGGCCTACTGCCCACCCAGAGAGATAGGGCTCAACCCAATAATAGGGATAGCTAGATACATACTTCTAAGAAAAGGTGGCACAATAACAATAGAGAGGAAACCAGAGCACGGAGGCCCCATAGAGCTAACCCTAGAGGAGCTTGAGAAACAGTACTTAGAGGGGAAGATACACCCACTAGATCTTAAAAACGCTGTTGCCAGAGGGCTTATAAAAACCCTGGAGCCCGTGGGGAGATATTTTGAAAACAATAGAGAGGCGCTGGAAACACTAAAGATCCTCAGAGGATCTAGGGTTACCAGATAGCCAGACCCAGGATCCATTTTGCCGGGAGAGCTTAACTAATATATCTCGCCAATAGATCGTATTAATGGTGTTCAGATGGAGATAAACCAAAGAGAAGGAACACTCATAGCCAGGGCTAGCAGGAGAGGATACACTATCTATCACACCCTTAAGCTCCTAGACCTGCTAGGCATCAAAGGCCCCCTAGGAAGATCCCTGATCTCGAAGGAGCTGGGGATAGGAGAGGGCTCCTCAAGATCCCTTGTAAGGTGCTTGAGAAGCCTCGGCCTGGTGGAAACAGACCCTGTGGGGGGATCGTATCTAACTGCTAAGGGGCAGGGGGTTCTGGCAAGGTGGAGGGGTATTGTTACAAGCTCTGCATGTGTTGAGGAAAAGCTGGATCCATCTCCATGGGAGCTTGTGTCAATATCAATCCTGCACAGATCAAGATCCCACGAGATGCTATCCAAAGGAGTATTGAATATAAGGGACGCTATAGTAAGAGGAGGCTGTCTAGGAGCCCTTATAATGGGCATCATAGAGGATAGGATATATATGCTGGACGCTGCTGGAAAGCCCGATATAGATATAAGCAGAACACCCCTTGGAACAAGGATCCTCGGTCTGTGCGAGAGGTGCGAGGGCTCATTAATCATAGCTGGGGCGTCGAGAAGCTCTTGCATAGATGCCGAGAGATGTGTCTGGGAGGCCATTATATTCCTTCTCGATGAGAGAAACGTGGTTAAGGATCTTTGGTGCTGACCCTAGATTTAAACCCGGGATCCTAGATATAGGGGCTAGCTTCGCGCCTCTACAGGCTATCCTAATATTATAGAAGGTGATAAATATGATAACTATCTGATAAATATGAAAGGTGTCTAAAACTCTTCTTCTGAAAATATATAGCTAAAAGCGAGCTATCTCTCTACCCGCCCTAACCACTGGATTTATATTTCCTATTGTTCTTTCAATCGATAGATCCTTTTTAACCAGCCTTGGATACTCCCCTCTGCTCTCTATAGATGTCTCGATCTCCCCTCTGTCCGGCTCATCACTCCTAACGATATCCGGCAGGATCTTTTCCCCCTTGGCGAGATATGTGAGATCCTGTTTAAAGATAACTACGGTATCTGCTATTACTGTGATAAAACCCTCGCGCCGAGCCATTTTATACAACCCTCTCCACATAATAATATGTTAAAACCTATTTAAGCTTTGCCGATCAGATTTATACCTGATCTGGTGTATATAAAAAAACCGGGGTATGTATAAACCAACTATAGGATCTTTCTCTCCCTCAGAAGAGCTACGAAGCTCCTCATCCACTCAGGCTCATCAGCAGGGTATCTAGCGGAAACCAGGTTGCCATCAACAACAGCTGGGCTGTCTATCCATATACCTCCAGCTGCTATAACATCGTCCTTAATACCCCACCAGCTAGTAAGCCTTCTGCCCCTAACAACGCCAGCGCTTATAAGAACCTGGGGACCGTGGCATATCGTTGCCACGGGTTTATCTTCTTTGAAGAACCTCCTAACAATATCCAGAGCCTCAGCCTCCAGCCTAACCCTCTCTGGCGCCCTGCCCCCGGGTATAACCAGGACCTCGTACTCTTGTCTAGCAGCCTCTTTAAGCGATAGATTTGCCCTCACCTTGTATCCCATCTTCCCCGTTATCTCTCCCTGCTGGGGTGCCGCTACAACAACATCTATTCCGAGCTCCTGAAGCCTGTAGTATGGGTAGAAGAGCTCGAGATCCTCGAAGCCATCTGCAGATATTATTAGTGCTCTTACCATACTATCACCGTATTATTGTAGCCCCTCAGAAGCCTATAAGCCTTCTGATCCCTCGTGAAAGGCTCGTGGAGCATGCTTCGGCGTGTTATTTATTTGGTATTGTTATCTACTATCTCTTGGTGGGCCTGTGGGTTTTAAGATAAGGTTTCTCGATGCGAGGGTGTGGAGGTACTCGCTATCAGCTGTCTCTGATCTTGTTGATGTCGGCTCTTTTAAAGCATCGAGCGAGGGCTTTATGATAAGGGCTATGGATCCCAGCCATGTTGCCTTGATAGAGTTCACAGTACCCAGAGAGGGCTTCGAGGTCTTCGATGTTGAGGGCGAGACCAGCATACCGATAAGCATAGAAGCTATCTCTAAGGTGCTCAAGAGGGCTAGTAAGAGGGACGAGCTAGTCTTGGAGTACGATGGCCAGAGGGCATGGGTTTCTCTTATAACGCCACATGGTGTTGAGAGGAGATTCTCTGTACCTGTTCTCCACGGCTTGGCTGTTGAGGAGGTTCCAGAGCTCAAGATAGACTTCCCAGTGAGGTCTAGAATGCATCCCCAGGTTTTCTACTCATCCTACAAGATCATATCCGAGGTTGGCGAGGTTCTAGCTCTCCAATCAAGCCCCGAGGGGATCAGGATCACAGGTTCCTCCGAGCTTGCCGAAACAGAGATCATTTTAACAACAGAGACAGGGGGCCTCATAGAGCACCAGCACAGCAGCGATAATACAGAGAAGGCATCATACACCCTCGACTACTTCGATAGGGTGGCTATAGCCAGCGCTGTTGCCGAGGACGCTATCATAGCCTTTGGCAGCGATAAGCCGTGCGAGGTCACGCTCTCAATGCCGCGGGGAGCAAGGCTTGTCCTCTACGTCGCGCCGAGAACAGAGTAGCAAGATCCTCACAGATCTCTTCTCCAAATACTACTCAAAAGCAGATCTAAAGCTCCCAGGGGATATGGAGTTCAGGGAGTTCGCTGTTCAGCCATTCGGATCCCAGAGCTATGTTAGGCACCTATCTTTCAGATCGCCTGAGGAGCTCAGACGATACCTGGTGCAGAGACCGCCTCTCCACCTCTACTACTCATCGGCTGTGTATCTACAGCCCTCGGCCCCTTCGATGGATGAGAAGTGGTGGAGGGGATCTGATCTTTTGTTCGATATAGATGCGGATCAGATCCCCGGGTGCTCTGTCCAGAAGCTGTACTACTGCCCAGGTGATAGCCAGCTATCGAGAGAGATCCCTAGCGGCGGGTGTTTCTCTGGAGGAGAGGTTTCTGAGATCGAGGTAATAGATCCACAGTGTATAGGGCTTGCGATAAGGCAGGCAGAGATGCTGCTCGACGTGCTTATCGAGGAGCTAGGAATCCCTAGATCATCTATAGAGCTCACATTCTCGGGCAACAGGGGCTTCCATATCCACTGCTATGTGGGAGAAGATCTCAGGCTGCTTGGCAGAGAGGAGAGAAAGATCCTTGTGGAATATATAAAGGGGTCTGGATTCTCGCGCGACCAGTTCTACAGGGTCAGGGGGAGATCGAGGGGGAAAATAGCTATACCGCCTAGAGCTGTTGATGGGGGAATACCATCGAGGATCGCGAGAACCTATCTTAGAGAGAAAAGAGCTATCGATAAAGACGCCATTGCCTATCTAACAGGTGCATCGACTTCTATTAACAAGAAGATCCTAGATCTCTTAAGCGACATCTGGAGAAAAGATCTCTATGAGATCTATATAGATGAGAAAGTAACCATGGATATATCAAGACTGGTCAGAATACCCAACTCCCTCAACGGCAAAACAGGGCTTAGGGTATATCCTATAGATATATCGAGGATAGAATCCTTCGAGCCAGGGCCATGGCTATCACCATTCGAGAACATGAAGCTAAAGATCAGAACAACGACCAAGATACCAAAGATAAATTTCTACGGACTAGAGTTCGAGGCAAACGTACAGGCATACTATGTGGTGCAAGCACCGCTAGCAATATTCCTAGCCCTCAAAGGCATAGCCGAGATCATCGATATAGCTAGCTGATCTCTCGGCTTTCACATTATTTAAACAGATCGCTAGCTGTTGGAGAGAATTCCTGGGGGCGTGCACAATAGGCTATCTTAAAATACAGCATGTCGATGATCTCTTTCTCTTATTATCTCTGAGCGGGAGGAATAGTGGTGTGGGCTTTGAAGAGGCTTAAGAGAAGACTTGACGCTATAGATATAGAGATCCTCGGCATCCTTGCCAGCAATTGTAGAGTAGAGATAAGCACGATTGCAAAGATAGTGGGTCTCAGCACACCTGCCGTGAGGAGGAGGCTTAGATATCTAGAGGAATCTGGGATCTTGGGTGGATGTATAGCTAGCATAGATGCTACAAGCCTGGGCGCTGTTGTTGCAGCAGTGATATTCTATACAGAGAGGCCAGAGGCTATTGAGGATCTGTTGAAAAAGGATCCATATGTTGAGAGGCTGTATTATTCCAGTGGAAGATCTATGGGTGTGGCGATCCTAAAGATCCCCACCATAGATGCTGCTGAGAAGATAGCTGAAACCATTAGAGAGGAGGGGGCTTCTAGGGTCGATGTAGCATTTTTAGATAAAGTCCTGATCGAAAGAGGTTGGAGACCCACTAAAGACTTTGGAAAGAGCATTATATATAGGTGTAGATTATGTGGGGTTCCCATAGTTGGGTCTCCATATATTGTTAAAATAGGAGATGAGATCTTAATATTTACTAATAAAAAATGCGCCGACGCATATTTCGCCCTGCAACACCTTAAGGAGAACCAGTAGTTCTGCAAGGATCGTATAACTGTATTTTAGGATCCGCCTCTAGCTGTGCTTAGTAATAAACCTCTAGCTACTCGACACAGCATGGCATCCTATCAACCCTTCTCATGAAAGCCTGCCCAGCTATTTTCATCACCTCAGCCGATGTTGGGAATACGTGGAAAATTTCCACCAGATCCTCGAATTTGTATCTATGCCTCAGCATCATCGATGCCGCGATTATGAACTCGGAGGCGTTTGGTGCAAACACGTGGATCCCTCTTATAGCTCCATCCCTAGGGTCTATAACTATCTTTGCAAGGCCGCCCGGTGCTCCAGAGATCCTCGATCTAGCTGTTAGCTCGAAACCAACGACCCTGCATGAACAGGCACCTATGGTCCTTACAAGCCTCTCTTCCGTGAGGCCTACATATGCAACCTCAGGGTCTGTGAATATAGCTACAGGCACACTCTCATAGTCTATCGAGAGCTTCTCGCCAGTGGCTATGTTGTATGCTGCAACAACGCCCTCTCTGGCCGCCAGGGTCTCTAGGAGAGCTGGCTTGGGTGTTGCTGCAACATCGCCTGCAGCATAGATCCTGGGGTTCGAGGTTCTCAGATCGCTTGTTGTCTTTATAAAGCCCCTGGAATCGGTCTCCACACCAGCGGCATCTAGGTTGAGATCCTCTGTGTTGGGCCTTCTACCAGCTGTTATTACCACGGCGTCGTATTCCTCCTCGATAGATCCGCGGGGGCCTATGATCCTGGCCTTAACTCTCTCCCCCTCCTTCCCCAGGCTCTCAACCCTGGATTTTATATAGAATCTTATGCCCTCGCCAGCGAGGATCTTTGATAGAGCCTCGGAGATCTCGGGCTCAGCCCCTGGTAAAGGTCTATCGAGCACCTCAACAACATCCACAGAGGATCCCAGCCTTGCGAAGGCCTGGGCCAGCTCAAGCCCCACAGCTCCGGAGCCTATGAAGAGCATCTTGCTCGGCAGATGATCCAGGCTCCATATGTTATCACTTGTATAGTAGTTAACATTCTCAACACCATCTATCCTCGGGATCGATGGCCTAGACCCTGTTGCAACTATGAAGCTCTCGCCAGAGATCTCGAGCTCCCCCTCCTCACTCCTCACGACAATGGTCTTTGGCGATACGAACCTCGCAACCCCTGGGTAGAAGTTGATCTCATAGTATTCGAGGAGATCCTCGTACTTCTTCCTCCTCATATAAGCAATCGTCTCTCTGAGGCTCTCCATAACACGCTTAAAATCTATCCTAGGGCTCCCGAGAACAACCCCTCTTTCTAAATATACTCTAGGATATTTAGTAGCCTTGGCAACCTCTATCAGATACTTAGATGGAACACAGCCAACATTAACACAAGTACCCCCGAGAGATCCTCTAGAGATAAGGGCAACTCTTTTGCCAAAGCCCACAAGCTCCCTATACTTAACCAACGCCGCAAAGCCGGCTGCCCCACCGCCTATAATAACCAGATCATAGCTCCTACCAGTAGCTCCCACACCTGGTGCGCTGCAGCACCCTATCTTAATCACCGATAAATTATCATATGGAAGCCTAAATGATACATGGAAAAAGAAATAGATAATTATTTTCGGTAGAGGGAAATAGAACGTATAACACTATGCATCGAAGCTAAATAAGCATTCATTATTAATACCATTGCTAGCAATAGAGCCCACCTTCTGATCAGAGTTTAACATGGCGAATCAATTTAAGCATGGTTCTCAATAAAAACAAACTATTGGAGAAAAAAGATCATCTCACATTTTATTTAATGTATTTCTCAGGGTTTTTCTTAAACTCATTTTCACAGTGCCCGCAACAGAAATAGTATGTTTTTCCCCTATACTCGACTCTGAGCTCAGAGGTTTCTGGAACGCTCATACCGCATACAGCGCATCTGGGCATAGTATCGCCAAGAGAATAGAGTTCCAGTGCTAATATATGGAGATTTGAGATATAATGTGAATTAATATAAAATGCTAGATATTTCGATGAGATCTGTCAGAACATACCATAGTTTTTTATCTCCTATCAACGCAAATAATATTTGGGATCTTTTCCTATTACATTTAAAACATATGGGAAGAGAATGCATAAGGGGTAGATATGTTCAGACATATTTTAAGAAGCAGGGGATCTGGATTTGGCGCTATATTTTCATCGATCCTTTTTGCTACTCTATATCCCTTTCTCACCGGCATGATCGTTAGGGTTGATCTATATGGCTATGGGGGTGTTTACCCGCTCTACAATGATCCATATGTGGTTAGATCCATATATGCGATCGTGACAGACGGATGGATAGTGATTGTGTCACCATTAACCCTCATACTCTTAGCGATCAACGCCCTATTAATAGGGCTAAACATAGGGGGTTTTATGAGCATGCTGAGAACCCCGGGTTGCTGCAAAGGCCCTATAACAAAGGTGAGGATAAGCGGTTTTGCAGCTCTATCAGCTATCTCTGCCTTCATGGGCACCTCAGCTTGCTGTGGAACCCTCAGCCTGCTCCCCCTCTTCCTGGCGGCTCTGGCATCTCGGCAGGAGGGTTCACATCCCTGATCACCTATGGCTATCTGTTACAAACCCTAGCCTCGCTGCTTCTCATAGCAAATCTCATCTATATCTATAGGAGGCTTAAGAGGGTTCCACCGAGAGGAAAAGGATTCAGGCTTATCGCGTGAGGAGGCGGTGAGCAAATTGGGTTTGAGAAAGATAGTTATTGTGAGTCGCAAGAGGTATGCTGTGCTACTGGGGCTATGTTGTGCAGCTCTATTACTCGTGCTATTCATGCTACTAGCGCTATCAATGGAACCGATAAGTGAAGGCCGGCAAAGAGGGATCGATAGCGTATCTCCAATACTGAGCACGCTCCCTAGAATCCCTCTGCCGTGTTGTCCTTAAGGTTGTGTCCAGCTGTGTAACACTAGTATTAGGGATCATTGTGTCGAGGTTCACAACCCATAGATCCATCGTGGATCTCTACCTAGTAGCACATTTCAATTTCTGTTGTGTTATTTGAGCGTTATATTGATATGCAGCTTAGGCTCTATTTAAAAGTCTTCTAGGATTTAGTTTGTGGGAAGAGGTTGGGGGTTCTACAGGCTCTCGCATCGATGGGCGAGTATATACCCGGGGTTCCGAAGCCTGCTGTTAAGCCTAGTCTTGGCATGAGGTTTCTCTATACATTCTTTGCCCTCGCGATCTATATACTGATGGCCTCAACCCCAATATTCGGGATCCAGCATACAGCTGGTGCTGCTGCAGCTCTTCCCACTATAGTCCAGGTTGTTTTCGCATCGTCTCAGGGAACGCTGGCACAGCTTGGGATAGGCCCCATAGTTACCGCTGGGCTTATAATGCAGATACTCGTTGGATCCAAGCTTATAAATCTAGATCTATCGAAGCCCGAGGGCAGAAGGACATTCACACTTGCACAGAAATCCCTCTCATTAATAATAGCTAGTGTAGAGGCGGGGGGTTTTGTTATCGTTGGCTCTAATTTCTGGGAGTTAACAGGCCCCAACCCTGTCTTTGATGTTAAGGCAGATCCTCTTATAAGGTTCTTCGTATGGGCCCAGCTGGTAGGAGCAACGCTGATAGTGATTCTTTTAGATGAGATGCTCCAGAAGGGCTGGGGTATAGGGAGCGGGATCTCACTATTTATATTGGCTGGAACCGCGGGCGTTATAGTTAATGACCTGTTCTCACCCTTCCCCGTGAGGACCGGATCTCAGGAGCCCCTGGGATTCGTACCATACGTGATCTACAGCTCTCTTAATGGTGATCTCTCTATTGAGAACATATTTGTTAGATACGACGCTAACCTTGGGTATCTCCCAGGTCTTATAGGGCTCTTATCTTTTATCATGATAGCGATTGTTCTTATATATCTCCAGAGGATGAAGGTCTATATACCAGTAACCACACAGAGGCTCAGAGGGCTTAAGACAAGGGTTCCTCTCCAGTTCCTCTATGTGACCAACATGCCTGTCCTCCTAGTATCGATCTTATTTGCAGACTTCCTCATATTCAGGGCAATACTATCTGGCACTGGCGCTGCAGGCTTCTTAGATCAGGTGTTAACATATCTATCACCTCCTAGGGGCTATCTGGAACTTATAGTGGATCCAGCTAGGGTAGCTATATATAGCCTGCTCTTCGCCCTACTAGCCCTAGCCTTTGCCTTCATGTGGGTCGAGGTAGCTGGTCTCAACCCCTCGGGCCAGGCTGAGAAGCTCATAAAGGCTGGGCTAGAGATCCCTGGTCTGAGGAGAAACCCCAAGGTTCTGGAAACAATTCTCGGTAAATATATATACCCATTAACTCTTCTAAGCACATTGATAGTGGTTGCTCTAGTGATAGTTGCTGACCTGACCCTCGCATATGGATCCGGTGTGGGGATACTCCTGTCAGTAGGTATTATAGAACAATACTACCTATTAATAACTAGGGAGAGGGCTGTTGAGGCATACCCAGCCCTGAAGAGGATCCTTGGTGAGTAGCGCCACTATAAGATCGATCTCTGTTTTGGGAAATATCGAGTTAAGCGTTTTAACCTCGATACACATGATCTTGAGGAAGGTGTTTTGGAGAAAAGCTCCTACGAGAGCCTCTACAGCATGATAAGGCGGGGGCATGATAGAAAGGAGAGGAGAGCCTCGACCGTGGAGGAGTATTTAGAAACAATCCACGAGCTTGAAAAGCACATGGGCTGGGTAAGGATCAAAGATCTATCGAGGGTTCTCAACATAAAGCCAAGCAGCGTTACAAAGACGCTTAAGAAGCTCCACACAGAGGGGCTCGTTATCTATGAGAAATACAGGGGAGCTAGGCTGAGCGAGGCAGGTCTCGAGGCGATAAACAAGCTTGTGAAGAAACACAGAGTCCTCGCAGAACTGCTCAAAGAAGCTGGTTTGAGCGAGGCAGATGCTCAGGCAGAGGCCGAGAGGCTTGAGCATGTTGTGCCAGACTATCTAGTGGAATATCTAGAAAGATTTCTAGCTAGATATAGAGAGACTCTGAGCAGATGTGGGAATAATAAATAGAACTGATACAGAGATAGATTTTAATCCTAGAGGCCTAAATACAGCTTCCCAAGCTCCTTGTGACCCAACAGCTCCTGGGCAGACCCTTCATACGCAACCCTACCACCTACTAGGAGATATGCCTTATCACCGATCTCTAGAGCTGCCCTCGCGTTCTGCTCAACAAGGATCACCGTTATCTTTGTCTGACTCATTATCTCAGAGATCTTAGCAAGTATGGTTTTAGCGAGCTTTGGTGCGAGCTGTGCCGTGGGCTCATCAACCATAAGAACCTTGGGCTCTCTCACAATAGCCATAGCCAGCGCTAGCATCTGCCTCTGCCCCCCAGAGAGCTGGTGAGATTTATATGACAGCATGCCCTTAAGCTCTGGGAACAGTTCCAAGGCATCCCTTATCTTATCCCCACCGCCCTTGTCGCTGGAGGTGTAGAGAGCCATCTTGAGGTTCTCGAGAACAGTGAGGTTGATGAAAACATTATCCAGCTGGGGTAGATAGACAAGCCCAGCCCTGGCCCTCCTATAGGGAGGCATTCTCGTTATCTCCTCACCCCCCAGATAGATCCTACCGCTATATAGTGTTGATAGCCCCATGAATGTCTTTAGCAGTGTCGACTTTCCAGAGCCGTTGGGGCCTACAACAACAGTTATACCCTTCTCACGGGCTGTGAAGCTCACATCATATAGAACGTGAAGCCTAGAGTACCCAGCATTTATCCCCTCTGCCCTTAGCAATCTATCCACCCAGGTAGCTCTCTATAACGAGCGGGTTGCTAATAACGCTCTCGGGGGGCCCTGAGGCTATTACTTTCCCCCTATGCATAGCATACACATGATCAACATATTTCAAGGCTATGTCGAGCCTATGCTCTACAGTAAGGATCGTTACCCCCAGCTCTTCCACAGCTTTTCTCATATAGCTGAATATATTGTGTGCCAGGGTGGGCAGGATCCCAGCAACAGGCTCATCCATTATAACGAGCCTCGCACCATTCATCAAAGCCCTCCCAAGCTCCAGTAGCTTTAACTGCCCCCCGCTCAGCTGGAAAGCATATTGATCCCACACCCTGTCTAGGTTGAGGAACTTGAGTATAGCGAAAGCCTTTTCAGCGCCCTCCCTCTCCCTCTGGATCCATTTCCTCCCAATGCTCTGGATAAGAGATGTTCTCGAAACACCCCTCCAAGAGATCAAGAGGTTCTCGAGCACCGTTAGCCTCAAGAAGGGCTGTGGTATCTGGAAAGTTCTCACAATACCGAGCTCATTGATCCTGTGGGGCGGAAGCCCTGTTATATCCCTGCCATCATAGATAACAATCCCAGAGTCAGGTCTATAGATCCCGGAGATCGCGTTTATAAGCGATGTCTTCCCAGAGCCGTTGGGGCCTATTATCAGCGTTATTCTCCTCTCCGGCACATCTATAGATACCCCATCAACAGCTCTGAGGGCTCCGAAGCTCAGCGTGAGATCCCTTGTTCTCAGCAGGGCCTTACTAGCCTCACCCACCAGAGCGTCCCGAGATAAGTATTGATGAAGCTTTATATCCCTTAGCCACTATGTCTTTTAAAAATGATCTTATTTCACAAAATGCTTCTAATATCATCTATATGCTTCGATATATCAAGCCTACCATCAGGCCCCCTGGTCAGCAACCCCCTGCTCTCAAGAAAACCTATAACGTGTTCAGCGCTAGCATCGCTATCGGCACAGAGCGCTATAACAACCCTCCTAGCTCTAGGAGTCAGCAGATCTTTCGGGGTCTCGCTAGCACATCGGGACACAGCCATAGCGAGATCTATGATCTCCTCGACACCGGCATCTGTCTCAATATAACCGCCTGAGGAGGAGGCCTTGCGGCCCCTGAGCCTCAAGAGATCTAGCAGGGGCTCCACATGTACAGGCCCCCCTATCCTCCTCTGAATATGCCTCAAGCTAAGCCTCGCAAGAGAACCAGAAGCCCTACCCCTGCCTGGGTAGAAATCCCTAGCAGCTTCCTTGATAAGCTCAATAGCCTCTCTAGCCCCTATATGGCTCTCATCAAACGTGATCCTTATAACACCTCCCTCCACAGTTGCGCTATAGATCCCTGGAACCTCTTCAGAAATCTTTTCAAGGATCTCTGGACATCTATTTCCACAGTTTATAGTATAACTCTTTTTAACCATCAGCCTTTCTCCAGATCTATATCACATAACCAGCCCTAATATTTTAGCCAATTCTCGGCCTCGTGACAGGCTATTCAAAATCTCATTAGGAGAAGATAGAGAGGTGTTTTATATTTAGCGGCTGCAGATCAGGTCTACACCCTTATTCCGAGCAGGCCCGCCACAATAGATCCGAACACATATAGCAGCGCCGATACACCAAGTATTATGGCAGTTGTCTCGGTTATCTCTCTTAAATAGCTTCTGCCGTGAAGCACAGAGCCGTATGTAGATATATATGCCAGTATAGCTATAGACAGGATTATCGATAGAGCAAAGGCAACAAAGATCTCGTGGACTAGGAAGTAGGGCACAGCTAGAATAATAGCTGTCAGGAAATAAGCGATCCCAGTATACATAGCCGAGGTTCCAGGCCTCCCCATCCCTCCCTGCTTTGCCTGGGCATAGGCAGCCCCGGCCATCGCCATAGATGCCGACATGCCGGCTATAAGCCCAGCGATCCCCGCCATCACTGTGTTCTCATAAACACCAAGCGTTCCAGCATGTATTCCTGCGATCTCTATTATGGCGTCTGAGAGGCCGAGGACTATGAAGCCTAGATAGGCTATCCTCTCCTCCTTTATGCTCTCGATAAGCATGTTCTCATGACTAACCTCGTCAGAGATTATTCTCTCAAGCCTGTCTCTTTCAGACCCTCTCAGCATAGGCAGCACCTTCTTATACCTCTCTATAGTTTCGTTCTCTTTCCTCTCAAGGATCTTGATCGCTACTGTGACGCCAAATAGCAGGGCCATCAACAATGACCCGAGGATCCTGATCCACACCAGCCTAACGCTACAGCCACCTATAAAGGAAGACCAGAACCTATAGTGCTTATCCTCCTGAGAAGCCATCTCGGCGAGAATCCCTCTAGAATTCTTTGGTATGAAAGGCATTTTAGAGAGCCATCTATATATAGCACTATCTATATACTCATCCTTACACGAAACAAGCGCTATATCGACTAGATCGACAACATCTCTAGCACTGCTCAAAAGCCACCACCTAGCAAGAATAGGCAATTGAAGATATAAAACCGCGACCCGAAACAAAAAGCCCCCCACCCCTCTATCTCTTCCAGGAACCTCTTTTCATACTATCCGCAATTATGTGCCCCGCCACATAACAGCTAGATCTCTTCTTCCACATTTGATAAGCGCTCTCTCCCGATCTCGTCCAGGTTTAGCCGCTCACCGAGATATCTATAGATCTCTCTGAGATCCTCTATAGAAGGGTTCTTTCCGAGGCTTTTCAACAGCCTCGGGATCTCTATCGAAGCTGATCACGGCATCTCTCTTAATCCGGCTCCTCTATCGCCTTCCCAAGATCTCTCGTCCCGAGAGCCTTTGCCAGTATTGCTGCTATGTTGTTTATCTTTCCGAGAACCCCACGATAGATCCTTTGAGAGCGATTCTCATGGAAGAGGCCCACGGGAGGTTTGTGTTTAAGCATCGTAGTTATACCCCTTATAGGTGTTCTATCAACAACACCCCCAGGATCAATGTCTCGGCCCGCTCGAGATCCTCGAGCCTGAGATCGCGTTCTCCATAGGGGTTGAGAAAGATAGCTCTTTTCGAGCCAAGCATGTCAACGATCCTCTCGGGGGGCGCTGTTAAGAGCCTGTACCCGGATCTCGGCGAAGAGATCTCTACATACTCTATACCCGAGGTCTTCATAGCGCAACAACCACTACTCCGGTTCTAAGGCTCCTCACAGCTATAGAGCTGGCAAGCTCTATCTGAATAGCCAGGCTCTTTATCCCTCTCACGCTATGTATATGGATAGCCCCTAGATCTATTATTAGGAACCTCAACCCGGTCCTCTTATCCAGAGACGGGTTTAGGGCTAGTCCTCATCTCTCTTCCTAACTATAAACCATGTCCCAATGCCTTTGGCGCAGAGCCTGTTCTCGCCATCATAGATCTCTCCCTCTCCAACAGCTAATGTTCTACCTTTCCTTATAACCCTGCCGATAGCTGTGAAAGGGCCTTTTCTAAGGGGTTCTAGGAAGTTAACCTTAAGCTCAGCTGTATATTGGTTTACCCCATCGTTAACTGTCATTATAGAGATCCCTATGATCATATCGATCACGGTCATTATAACGCCCCCGTGAACAATGCCACCCCACCTGGTTATGCTCTCACTCATATCGAATACAGCCCTTGCATATCCCCTACCTATCTCTTTCAACTCAACCCCTATGTTTCTATAAACAGGCTCCATGGCCAGGAAAACCTCGTTGAAAAGGGCTACAGGATCCTTTCCCGAGGATCTAATCGCTTCTATGGCCTGGGCAATGCCGCCGCTAACCCTGGCAAGCTCGTCCCAACTCTGCACCCCGAACCCCCCTAGAAATATTATATATGGGGGGATATGGCTGTATCGCGATCCTGTTTTCACATCCAAAAGCCTCGCCATTTAGGGAGAGGATCACGGCTATCTCGCTAGAGCTTGTGATACTGGTTGTTATCTACCGCCCGAGGATCTTTATTGCCTGCCTCATCCTCTCAAGAGGATCGTGGTGCTTGGTTATCCAGCCCCCTATTATTATTACTGACGCTCCCAGATCGGCCATCCTCTTAACAGCATCCCCCCTGATCCCACCGGCAACAGCTACTCTAAAACCTTTCCCAACCAGCTCTCTAACCTCCCTCTCTAGGCTCTCGATAGTTATTCCTCTTCTTCTCTGCACATCGACCCCGACATGGGCTATTATTATGTCGGGCTCCGCAGCTTTCAGCTCCTCAGCCCTGTTTATAGGGTTATCTACATATATCATGTCAACCCACACAGATACCCCGAGATCTATTCCCCTCGCCACAGATTCCTGGATCGTTTCGAGGCTTGATAAGCCGAGAACGCTCATCGCATCGCCGCCAGCCCTTCCAACGATCTCAGCTTCTATCGATCCAGCGTCAGCTGTTTTTGTATCAACCATTATAAAAGATCTGCTCGCGGCGGCTTTCAGCTCCTCAATCGCCCTAGAGCCGTGGGCCTTGAGCAGGGGGGTTCCTACCTCTACTATATCGAATCCCGCTTCGGATGCCAGTTTTGCTAGCTTCACAGCCTCTTCCAGATCGATGAGATCTAGGGCTAGCTGTAGTAGTGGGCCCTTCTCAACAGCCCTCAAAAGATCCTCTCTGGGCATGGGGCTCCCCAAATATTGTTATTACCAATGGCTATATGCTATTATTAATGCCTCGAACATAATTGCTCTGGGGTCTATATGGATGTGGTTTTCTTTTTTGAGGTTCACCAGCCTCTGAGGATAAGGCCTCTCGATAAGATCCTTCCTGGGCGCGGCAACATAGATCCTGAGGATCTATTTGTGTGGAGCGTTAACAAAGAGATCTTTACTAGGATAGCTGAGAGGGTCTATATAAAGGCCTCAAAGATCCTTCTCAAAAGCCTTAGAGAGAATAGGGACTTTAAGTTCACCATGAGCATGTCGGGAGTAGCTATAGATCTTATGGAGAGATGGTCGCCCGAGGCTATAGAGATATTGGAACAAATGGTGGAGACAGAGAGAGTAGAGCTCGCTGCACAGACCTATTACCACTCCCTAGCATGGCTAATAGATAGAGGGGAGTTCATAGATCAGGTTAGGGAGCATGTTAAAAGGCTCGAGGAGCTCTTCGGATACAGGCCAGTGTCGGCAGAAAATACGGAATTTATATATAATAACGATATAGGGTGCACTCTAGCTGATATGGGCTTCAAGGCCGTGGTTACAGAGGGTGTTGAGTGGGCCCAGGGGTTTAGGGGGCACAGCTATGTCTATGGGAACCCGCTGTGCGATATTAGGATCCTTGTGAGGAACTATAGGCTAAGCGATGATATTGGCTTTAGGTTTAGCATGAGGACATGGGATCAATATCCACTTACGGCGGATAAATATGCATCGTGGCTCGAAGCCCTCCCAGGGGATCTTGTCCTCATAGCCCTGGACTACGAGACGTTTGGAGAGCACCACCGGCCCGAGACAGGGATCTATGGTTTTCTCGAGCAGCTCCCCAGGGAGATCTCTGAGAGGGGGCTTAGATTCTCAACAGTATCAGAGGCCGCTCTCTCCAACAAGATCCGCGGGATCTATGATATCCCGCCGTGGAGCACCATAAGCTGGGCCGATGAGAGGGATCTTTCAGCGTGGGCTGGCAACGAGATCCAGAGAATAGCTCTTGAGAACCTAAAGACCCTCTACAGCTATGCTAGAGCTATCGGGGGAGAGGCCCTCAGGATCTGGAGGCTCTACTCGATGAGCGATCACTTCTACTACCAAGCAACGAAGCACGGGCTTGCTGGAGAGGTTCACAGCTATTTCAACCCCTATGGAAACCCCTACAGAGCCCAGGCAACATATATCATGGCCCTAGAGATTTTGGCGAGATACCTAGCTAGAAAGGCTGGGGAGAACTACTGTGGATTCTTAGAGAAGTTCAGATCCCCTGAAAGGCTCTGCTTCAACTTCACCTCGAGAGAGGGTGTCTACACAGGCTTAAAGGCCTGCAGCTTTTCGGAGCTTGTTGAGATCCTGGAGAGATATCCTAGGGAGATCTTTGAGCACCATTTAGCAAGAGGCGATATAGATCTCTGGCTCTCCACAGTGCTCCTCTCAGAAGGAGGTTTTGATCATATAGCCAAGGCGTGCCTAGGAACAAGAGCTAGGTAGCCTGCTCCGCATAGTTTGATTGGCGATATAAAATCCCCCACCTCGATATCACTTGGTGGCTACCCCTGCCAGACATTCTTTCCGAGGTTAGGAAGAGCTACGGGGTTCTGCCCAACTATATAGACGGCGTGTTTAGATCCTCGAGCTCTTCAAAGAGGCTCAAGATCTATAACCCTGCTCTCGACGAGGTTATAGGAGAGGTTCCCATAGCTGCTAGAGAAGAGGTTTCGGAAGCTGTGGATTCCGCCTATGATGCTTTCCAGAGGTGGGGGGAGGTTCCCATAACCAAGAGGATCCAGTATCTCTTCAAGATCAAAGAGATCCTTGAGAGGCATTTCGAAGAGATCTCGAGGGTGATTACACAGAACCACGGGAAAACGATACACGAGGCCAGAGGCGATATGAGGAGAACCATAGAGAATGTTGAGGCAGCAATATCAGCAGCATATACGCTTGCAAAGGGGGAGTATATGCAGAACATAGCCGAGGGTATAGACGAGTACATGGTTAGAGAGCCCCTAGGAGTGTTCGCTATAGTGACTCCCTTCAACTTCCCAACAATGATCCCGTTCTGGTTCATACCATATGCAATAGTGACGGGAAACACAGTGGTTGTCAAGCCCAGCGAGATAACGCCAGCGCCCTTCCAATATGTGATGGAGCTAATAGATCGCGGGGCAGGGCTTCCAAAGGGGGTTATAAATGTTGTCCACGGCGATGGAAGCGTTGTTGAGGAGCTTGTTAGGAGTAAGAAGATAGTTGGCATAGCATCTGTTGGTAGCAGCCAGACCGCGGAGAGGATCTACAAGCTTGCTGGAGAGCACGGCAAGAGAAGCCTTAACGGTGGGGGTGCAAAGAACTTTGTCGTTGTAATGCCTGACGCGGATCTTGAGAGGTATATGTCAACAATAATAGGCTCTTTCTTCGGTAACGCTGGCCAGAGATGCCTCGCTGGATCGAATCTCGTTCTCGTCGGAGATATATATGATAAGGCCCTCAGGCTCTTCCTAGAGAACGCCTCGAAGCTCAAGCTAGGCTATGGGCTCGATGAGAGCGTCGATATGGGGCCCCTAGTGACTAGCAAGGCTAGGGAGAGGGTTGTGGGCTATATCGAGAAAGGCCTTGAGGAGGGTGCAAGGCTCCTCCTAGACGGGAGAAGAGCTGTGGTTCCAGAGTATCCCAGGGGCTATTTCCTAGGGCCCACAGTCTTCGAAAACGTCGTCTCTGAGATGGTGATAGCTAGGGAGGAGATCTTCGGCCCTGTTGCAAGCGTCATAAGGGCTGGGAGTCTTGACGAAGCCATAGAGATGATCAATAGGAGCGAGTATGGAAACGCCGCCTCTATATTCACCAGAAGCGTTGAAAATGCTAGGAAATTCGTCCTAGGCGTTGAAGCGGGGAACATAGGTGTCAACATAGGGATCCCAGCGCCGATAGCCTTCTTCCCATTCGCCGGGAAGAAGAGATCCTTCTACGGCGTGCTGCACCCACAGATAGATACAATAGACTTCTTCACAGACAAAAAAGTAGTTATAGCAAGACCATAGAAAACCGCTTTCCCAGGCCCTGATGAGCGGGCTTTTAGCCGTGGGATGTCGCTTGCTCTCTATTAGATTAGATTGGGAGTGGCTTTTTCTTTTAAACTCTGGAACATATTATTAAGAAGGCACTTTGTCCCTTCTCAAGGGTAGAGGGGTTGTAATAGCTCTTGATATAGATGACGCGGAGATCATCAGGAGGATTGTTAGGGAAACAGCAGATCTAGACGCGGTTTCCGGCTATAAGGTAGGCTTTATAGCGGCTCTAACCCATGGGCTGAAGAAGGCTGTAGATCTTGTGAAGAGCGTTAGCGATAAGCCTGTGATATATGATCATCAGAAGGGCATGACAGATATACCAGATCTTGGCCATTGGTTCGCAAAGATCCTCAGGAGAGATGGGGTTGATGCCGCGATAGGGTTTCCACAGTCCGGGAGAGATACTCTTATCGAGTGGGTAGGGGCTCTTAGAGAGCTAGGCATCGTACCCATAGTTGGGGGTGAGATGACTCACAAGGGTTTTCTAAGATCTAGCGGGGGGTATGTTTGTGACGACGCTCCACAGAGGATCTATGAGGATGCCTCTATACTTGGTGTTGAGCACTACGTGATCCCTGGAAGCAGGGTTGAGAGGGCATTGATCTATGCTAATATGGTTAGCAAGAGGATCCATGATCCCGTTTTTCTCCTACCAGGGGTTAAGAGCTCTGAGGACGTGAAGATGATTGCCTCTAATCTCCTGCCACGTTATAGAAATATACATGTTATAGTGGGAAGGGCTGTGATCAGTTCTAAAGATCCCGCGTCCGTGGTGGAGGATATGGCTAAGCATCTCAGGTGATCTATCATGAGGTTCAGCGGAGATCATATAGATGTCTTCTCGAGAGAGCTTCTAGAATCTGGGGCGCTTATCTTTGGCAGATATAGGCTGAGATCTGGGAGGATCAGTCCGTACTATGTGGATCTAAGGGTGCTCATTTCAAAACCAAGGCTCCTCTCAATAGCTGTGGATCTATTATCGGATCTGATCGAGAACAAGGCTCTCAGGCCAGCGAAGCTCTGTGGGATCCCCATGACCGGGGCTGTAATAGTATCTGCAATAGCTGCTGTTAAGGGTGTACCAGGTATCTATATAAGAAAGGAGCCGATGATCTATAGGGATATTGTTCAAAAGATCTCGAGTGATAAGGGCATAGATCCTGGGTGTATAGATGGTCTAGAAAGGATCCTGGGTGGGTTTAGATCAAAAGCCCATGGCATCTCAAGGCTGGTCGATGGGGTTATAGATGATGGAGATAGGATCCTCGTGGTTGATGATGTGATAACCACAGGCGATACTAAGCTAGAGGCGATAGAGATCCTTGAGGAAGAGGCTAGGAGGAGGGGGAAGAAGATAGAGATCCTCGGGGTCGCGGTTCTGATAGACAGGGAAGAGGGAGGGGCTGAACAAATAGCTAGAAAAGGTATAGGCTTCTACAGCGTGGCCGGGATCAGAAGGATCATTGAGAGTCTCGAGAAGCAAGGGCTGATAGATAGGAGAATCGTTGAGGATATAGAGAGATACCTCGGGGGAGCCTCGGTTGAGGGGTAGACCTCGGCCGGCAAGGATCTCTGGATCTAGGGGTGAGGGGAGATACAGAGTACTTGAGATAGAGGCCGGGGAGATAGCTTCGAAAGCCCAGCCTGGAAGCTATGTAATGCTCTGGCTACCCGGGGTCGATGAGATCCCCCTAGCTATATCATATGCCAGGGAAAGCTTCTTCGAGGTTCTTGTAGGGCCACCTAGGGGTGAGGTTGGCATGATTCTCCACAGGATCCCAGTAGGGTCGCTCGTGGGCGTTAGAGGGCCTTTTGGAAACCCCATCCCTCCCCAAGGATCCAGGGTTCTTCTTATAGGCTCGTCCCACGGGATATCCTATCTGAGGTTCTTTGCAGAGAAATATGTGGACAGGATCTATGGGGCTGTTCTTCTCAACGAGGATCTAGATCCCCCCTATATATCGAGGTTCCGCGAGATAGGGGTTGGTGTTAGCGTGGCGAAGAGCGGGGATGACATTATAAAGCTCTTCAGATCAATGATGGGTGATATAGATATGGCTGTCATATGCGTTAAAGAGGATCTCGGGAGAAGGCTTGCCGAAATGCTCATTGCGAAAAACATAAAGGGCTATCTATGCGTCGAGAGGCCTATAAAGTGCTCCCTAGGGATCTGTGGCGCATGTGACCTCGGGATCTGGAGAACGTGCCTCGAAGGGATCTTTTTAGAGGCTTCAAAGATACTGGGAACAGAGTATGGTCTGTGGACTAGGGATAGAAGCGGCTCTAGGGTTCCCATAGAGGGATCTGTAGAGAGTCCGGGGCTACCTCAGAGGGCTGTGGAGAGAGACCCGAGATTCTCTATAAACATAGCGGGGATCGAGCTTCCAAACCCTCTTATGAATGCTGCTGGGTGTGGGGTATCAGGATCTATTCTATATAGATTTGCCCTCGAGGGCGCAGGGGCTGTTGTGACGAAATCGATAGGGGTGGAGCCTAGAAAGGGTTTCAGAGGCCCCGTAGCTATAGAAGACCCCGAGGGGATCTATATGAACTCCCTGGGGCTTCCAAACCCAGGTGCAGATCGATATGTCCTAGAGATAAGGGACGCTAAAAAAGCGGGTGTCCCTGTGATAGCAAGCATCTTTGGAAAGAATGAGGAAGAGTATGTGGAGGCTGCTAAAAAACTATATATAGCTGGTACAGATGCTCTAGAGCTGAACATATCGTGCCCCCACACAGAGTTCCAGATGGTTGAGGAGGTGCCAGAGCTTGTTAGAAATATAGTGAGATCTGTTAAGGCGGCTGTGAAGATCCCGGTGTTTGTTAAGGTCTCCATAAACTCTGACTATATGGAGGTCTCTAGAAGAGCGATCGAGGGGGGAGCAGATGGGATAACGGCTATAAATACTGTGAGGGGCTACGCATACGATCCAGTGTTTAGAAGGCCTGTAATGGGCAGCCCAAACGGCTATGGAGGGATCTCGGGGCCCTCGCTAAAGCCCATAGTGAGGAGGGTTATAAGAGATCTTAGATCCGAGTTCGATGCCCCGATAATAGCCAGCGGGGGGATAGATAGTGCTAGAGACGTGATCGAGCTGCTGCACCTAGGCGCCAGGGGTTTCCAGATATGCACAGCCATAGCTTATAAGGGGTTCTCTGTGTTCAAAGAGATCCTAGAGGATCTGAGGAGATATATCGAGGCTAATAGGGTTAAAAGCCTCTGGGAGCTGATCCGGTAGCGAGGAGCCGGGCTATCTATTATTAAACTAAACATCGATTCCCTCTAGCTTGCTGAAGAATCGCTCAGCATTCCCCCTGGTCAGCATATACAGGGTTCTCCCGCCTATCCCAGCATCTATGAGGACTTTGATCGCTATATCGTATATCTCAAGACTCCTATTGCCAGAGAGATAAGGAGGCCCTGTCTTCTCTTGCGGAGAGTGGGGCGCGTGATCTGTTTCCAGAAACTCTATAGCCCCTTCCACAGCCAGCCTCAGAAGCTCTCTCGCAGTCTCTGGATCCCTTATAGGCGGGTTTGTCTTCAGCACAACGCTTTCAGGAGTTCTCATGTGATCTGTGTCGTAGATGATGTGGTGTGGCGTAACCCCACATATTATTCTCACACCATTCTCCTTAGCCCTCCTAATAATCTCAACACCCTCTTTGGTAGATATATGGACTATATAGAGGGTTCCCTTGAAGCCGTGTTTCTTAGCAAGGGCCACCTGATCCTCGATGCACCTGGCCTCAGCCTCGGGGGGCCTTGCAAGGCTCCATGTATATGGCCTCCATGGATCCCATAGGTTTTCTCTAAACAAGCTATGCTTCTCACAATGTATAGCCAGAACGCCCCTGTAGTTCAGCATCGACAGGGTTTCATATATTATCTCCTGCTGCTCTATAGATAGGGCCTCTAGCCCCTTCATCGGGGCTGTGTAGAGCTTGAGCCCAACCACCCTTGGTATCTCCTCATAGGCCTTAACAGCGTCTTCCAACTGCTTCTCGCTCGGCGTTGCTGCCACGTAGAGGTAGTAGTTCTTGAGAACCCCCTGCTCCTCAGCTCTCCTCAACCTCTTCTTAGCTGTATTAATACCAAGTATAGGTGGCTCTGTGTTGGGCATGTCAAAAACAGCTCCCACCCCTTTTGATAGTGCTAGTCTCACCACATTCTCTATCCTGGCTTTATACCCCTCCCTCCAGTCTCTGCAGTGTACATGGGTATCTACTCTCCAGTACTCTGTTCTTATCCTCGGGACATCCACCGGGATCAGCTCTCCCCCTGCTTCTTACCCACGAGCTCTGCTATTCTCTCGAGCTCCACTATTGTGTCGCAGTACTCGCACTGAACGATCCTCAGCTTTGAGATCACTCTGAACCTTGTCTTGACACCTTCTCTCGGGTTGTTTGTTATGCAGCTCACCTCGGGGCATCTTATTCTCCCAACAATCCTCTCCGGGATCTTTGGTCTGTATTTCTCAACACTCCAGTCCTTGATATAGTTAATGGTTGCTGTTGGGAACACCAGGCATACTAGATCGGCTTCTTCTCTCGATATATAGTGCCTATAGAGCTTTATAATATCTTTCCTCCCATATTTTCTGCTAGGCACGTTGTGGAGGATCACTAGGGAGCTATCGCTTCTCCTCAGACCCTCTAGATCTAGTAGCTTTAGAACATCCCCAGCCCTCCAGGGGGGTATGTGGTCTATAACAGTCCCCATATCTATCTTTCTAACCAGGAGGTGCTCCTCCAAGGAGATCACCTCAGTATAAGGCTTAGAAGAGCCACTCTCACATTCAACCCCCACCTAGCTTGGTCGAAGTACCAGGCGTTCGGCGCTGAGTCTAGCTCCGGGGATAGCTCGTCAACCCTTGGGAGTGGGTGCATAATTCCTGTGTCCTTTCTAACTATGCCGAGGATCTCTGGCCCTACTGTGTAGGCTCCTCTGAGCTTCTCGTACTCGCTCGGGTCTGGGAACCTCTCCTTCTGGAGCCTTGTAACGTAGAGAACATCAACATCTCTAAGGATCTCCCTTGCCTCTCCCATATCTATCACCTCCCTATATCTTACCCCCCTCTCATCCAGATAGATCTTCACCTCACGCCTGGTCTGGAGTATAGGTGGGGCTATATAGAAGATCTCTATGTCTCTGAAGAACGAGAGGGCATAGCTCAGAGAGGAGACTGTTCTAGAGAACCTTAGATCGCCTAGAAAAGCTATCCTAAGCCCATCAATGCCCCCCCTCTTCCTAGCAATGGTATATAGATCTAGCATGGCCTGTGTAGGGTGCTCCCTGCTGCCATCGCCAGCATTGATCAAGGGGACGCTTGAGATCTCAGCCGCATAAAGGGCAGCGCCCCTGCTTGGATGCCTAAGAATTATCACGCTAGCGCCATAGGACTCGATCATCTTTATAGTGTCATGGAGACTCTCACCCTTAGCTATTGAAGAGACAGAAGGATCCCTTATAGCTGTTACATCACATCCAAGGATCCTGGCCGCTGCTTCAAAGCTGTGGAAAGTCCTTGTAGAGGGCTCCACAAAGACCAGAGCGGCGACACAGCCCCTCAAAAGACCCCTATAGAGGTCGGGATCCCTTTCATATAGATCTGCATGCCTAAACAGAGCCTCGAGATCCTCTCTGTTGAAATCCCTGGCGGAGATAATATCTCTTCCCCTGAATCCACTGTACCAGTCCAGATCTTCCAGCTGGGTCTGCTTAGCCAAAAGCCCACCTAGAATAAGATGTCGGGGGTAAAAAGCGAGGGCAGGGGGAAGATAATTATCTTTCTAACCGCTTATTGGGCGTTGTGAGAAACCACTATAACAGGGTTGGGATCGGAGGTTTTGTTTATATTAACATTAGCTCTATTGATTTGGGAGCGTCTCTGTGGGCAGGGGGGCTATAAAGATCTCGGTGCCCCATATAGATGATAGCGATATAGAGATGGTAACCAAGGTTCTGAGAAGCGGTTGGCTTGCCCACGGCCCTGTGGTTGAGGATTTTGAAGCCAGGTTTGCTAGGTATATAGGTGTTAGGAGAGCTCTCGCCGTCACCAACGGGACTATTGCCCTCGAGCTTTCCTTAAGAGCAATAGGTGTTGGGCCGGGAGACGAGGTTATAGTTCCCAGCTTCACCTTCATAGCCACTGCTAATGCTGCTCTCATGCTCGGTGCTAGGCCTGTGCTCTGTGATATTGATCTCGAGATATTCGCTATAGACCCCTCTTGTGTCGAGGCCTCGATTAGCAGGAGAACCAGGGCTATTATACCGGTGCACCTCTATGGGCATCCAGCCGATATGGATCCCATATTGAGGGTTGCAAAGGATCACGGGGTGTTTGTGGTAGAGGACGCTGCACAGGCCCACGGCGCGCTCTATAAAGGCTCTAAATGCGGCTCCCTCGGCGATCTTGGTGTCTTTAGCTTCTACGCAACAAAGAACATGACAACAGGTGAGGGGGGCATGATCACCACTAATAACGAGGATCTCGCGAGAAGGATAGAGCTTCTGAGAAACCACGGCCAGGAGGCCAAGTACTTCCACACAGAGCTTGGGGGCAATTACAGAATGACCTCAATCCAGGCAGCCCTAGGGATATCTCAGCTCGAGAAGCTCGAGAGGTTAAACGAGATCAGGAGGGGAAAAGCTGGGAAAATAACCTCGGGGATCAAGAAGCTCGGGTGGCTGAGACCACCTATCGAGAAACCCTGGGCAAGGCATGTTTATCACCAGTACGTGGTCATGCTAGAAGAAGATGCATCTATATCGAGGGACGAGCTGGCATCATACCTCAGAGAGCATGGGGTAGAGACGGCGATCCACTACCCCCTCCCTATACACATGCAGCCGCTATATAGAAAGCTGGGCTATAGAGAATGCTGCCCAAACTCCCAGAAAGCCTCCCAGAGGATCCTCAGCCTCCCAATACATCCTGGTTTAAGCGATGAGGATATAGATTATATCATTGATCTGCTATCCAGGATCTAGCTTTCAATAACCATCAATACCTAAGCTCTAGGGAGCTAAGGCTTTCAAATAAGATCTAAGGTATAGCGATACGGCCCCCCAATATTAGGGCTATTAGAACAAAGAGTCTCATCTTAAGTAAAGAGCAGATCGATATAATATAGAGGCCCAGCTATAATAAAACATAGAAGTGAATTAGTATTAGGAATTTATCTGGCTAGTAGAGAGACTAGATGTGATGATTACGGCTATGCAGAGGTGGGGATATGGAACCCCAATTCGTTGGCAGGGCGAGGGAGCTTGAGGATATTAGGGATCGCAATAGGTTGCAGAGGGTTAAGCCATACTTCATCCATGGCCCTGAGGGCTGTGGTAAGAGTAGGCTTTTCTTAGAGGCTGTTAGGAGGTTTGGCGATTGGTTCGATGATGGGCTTGCTGTTTATGTTAATGCTGAGGAGGCCAGAGATCCTAGGAAGATCTTCTATATAGCTGTCGGCAGGGGGGTTAGGGTTGCTAAAGGCGCTAAGGATCTTGTGGCAGGGGCTGTTAGGGCTGCTATGGAGTTTCTAAATATAGGGGGAGGTTCTCTCGCTGGCTCTGCTGTTGCCCTAGCCATAGCCCCGATCCTCGATAGGCTCTATGTTAAGCTTAAGCTTATGGGCGTGGATCGTGTGTTGATCATTGTTGACGAGCCTATGAGGTATATCGCTGATGCCAATGAGATCAGTGGTTATGCCAAGTCCCTCTATAACATTATGAATTTTAGGCGTGGGGGTGAGCCTCTATTCGGAAAGATCCTCAACATATATGTGTTAACATCCGAGGGGCTTTCGAGAGACGTTCTCTCAAGGCATAGCTATGTTGGTCAGGATTTCTTGTGGTATCTATCTAGAGAAGAGTACGAGGAGCTATACTATAAGCTTCTAGAGATCTATAGACCCCCAGACCCCTCGAGATCTGTTAGCTTTGATGATGTCTGGAGACTCTATGGGGGCAGCCCGAGGAGGCTTATAGAACTGGCCTTAGACCATGGCTGGGATGTTAGGGCCCATTTGGAGAAGATCTATGATGAGAAGAAGATCCCGAGGATCGTGTATAATGCTAGAGAAGAAGGGCTCCTGGATAACCTGGCAGCAGTGACCGAGGATCCCGACAACATGTATCGAATGAGCGGGATGCTAAGGCTAATCAAAATCCTTGTGCAAGAGAATCTCGTTATAGAGCTGCCGAGCGGGAAGGGTATAGGGGGCATCGAGATCCCGAGGAACAGAGAGCTTGGGGTGGGGAGATACTGGGCGTGGCAGGTGCCAGTATATAGGGAGCTTATTGCAAGGGCGGTTAGAGAGGCCTCCCACACCACCTGGCTATAATTATGAGCTCCCTAAAGAGCCGGGGAGGGGGTTATATAATAAATATTAGTTCCCGTCCTATATCTAGTTGGTGGTTTTGTGAGCGCCATTATCTTCGAGGCTGCAAATGTTACGAGCCCTAGCATTGGTGAGCTGCTCAGCAGGTTCTCCTCAGATCCCCAGTCAGCAGTTATAGCTCTCCTGACCTTCCTTATAGGTGCTGCGATCGGCTATATCTTGGTTAAGATATCGAAATACGCAATCGCACTCATAGTCCTGCTGATCCTCGGCTCGATGCTCTCCCTATGGAACATGAACATAACATTCAACGACATGATCTCGAGGTTCGGGCCTTTGGTCGAGCAGCTCAGAGATCTTGTGATAATGCTCGGGCTAGTAAGCTTCAGCCCCATGGGTGTGGGCTTCGCGGTAGGAGTAATAATAGGCATATTGAGGAGGTAGAGAGCCGCGCTAGAAGAGTTTGCTGAGAGCCGGCTCGAGCTTGGTTATCAATATGTTTTGGTTTAGTTAACAGAACAGCTAATGCCCTATGGATGAGGGCTATTAGAAGCTCCCACCCGTAAGATAGAAGTGGTTATTCGGCTTTCCGTGGGAGCATCCCGGCTATGGATAGTAATGATGCGGTGCCTAGTACTCAATTCACCTATAACGCTCTTCGAAACCTGTATGCTGAGAAGAGCCCACAACCTCCTCCTACCCTAGAGGGCGAGGTTTTCAGCTGTATGGGGATCTATTGCTTTGATTCTCCTGCAGTTCTAGAACTACAGCTAATGATCTTCCCCTTGTGATGGGACACGTGGAGACAGCCTGCCTGGGATTTTTCCAAGATCATAGATTCGACGTGTATTTAAAGCTGGTTGCGAGGATCTTTAGCAATATTGCTCGAGAGCAAGTGTGTTATGGATAGAGTTTGTGTTTCTTTACAAGGTTTTTGTGCATTATATATGCGTCTTCACCATCGCTGTAGTAGCCGTGGTATATGTTCGTTATAATATATCCCAGAGATCTGTAGAGGCTTATCGCCGGCTCGTTGCTCACTCTCACCTCGAGCCTTGCCTCTAATGCCCCCTTCTCTATGAATAGCTTTTCTAGTATCTCCATGAGGGTTTTCCCAACCCCTCTTCCCCTGTGGTCTTTGTGGACGCATATCGAGACAACGTGACCCGTTCTGCCGAAGTTCTCTATAAACCCTATTGCGTACCCGATCACTTTTTCACGGCTTCTACATACTATGAATAGCTCTGGTGAGAGCCTCATGTAGTATAGTAGAAGCCTGGGTGGATATGGGTCTTTGAAGCATGTTAGCTCAACCCTGTAGATCTCTTCTAGGAGATCCTCGGGCGGGCTTGTTTCGCAGCTCAGGTTCCCCGTAGATCCCATTGGAGCGGGTTTCCCAACTCTAGATATGTGGGAGCGATTAAAAATAAAACTTCCCTATTGTATAGAGATATTGAGAGAAGATCTGGGGTGGTTCTATGAGCAGCATCGAGGCCCAGAAGAGGGCTCAGAACGAGGCCAAGATCAGGGAGGCCCTTGTTCTCCTAATGGGGATAGTTAACGACTCCCAGGTTCCGAGAAACATTAGGAGAGCAGCTATACAGGCAATAAAGATCCTGCAGGAGCAGAGCCTAACCCCCGGGGTCAGGGCTGCAAATGCTGTGAGCATCCTTGACGAGGTTAGCCAGGATCCCAACATGCCCACCCACGCTAGAAACCTATTGTGGCAGATAGCAACGAGGCTCGAGACTGTCAAGGACTAGGGAGCAGATATGGATCAGCAGCGATACGGCTTCAGGGTTAGGGGTATATATGCAACAGCGATCTCAAAGATCCTGATTGATAGTGGGTTCAAGCCGGGGGATATAAGCGAGAGGCTATCGAAGAGACTCAACACAGAGCCAGAGGGGCCTGTTGATGTTACTGTGAAGAGCAGTGATGATAATAGAAGCATATTAGTGATAATCGGGATCCCGGGGGCTGTTGAGGAGGCCTTCAGGGCTATAAAGAGCTCTCTTAAGAGCTCTCTCCACAGAGGCCCTTTACCTCTATACATGTCTTTCAAGACCAGGGTAGCTTCGCAAGATATGGGTGGATGCTATGTAGAAACACCCCTGGGCATCCAGGGCTATCTTAGGGATAGAACATGCTATAGAGGTGAGGAGCTTGTCGCAACCATAGTGGGCTATAGGGACGACGGATCTCCTGTCATAGATAGAGGTCTATATGTGGTTGGAAGACGCATGATCCTTATGGATAAGCCTGTGGAGAAGATCTCGGAGCATATTAGGGATCCAGATGTGATCTTAGAGCTGAGAGGAATATCAAGCATGATCCTAAAGCAAGGGCTTGGGGTGTCGTGGAGAAGCTCGGCATCGAGGGCATCTATCAAAGAGCTCTTGGAAGAGCTAGAGGTTCTGAAGAAAAAGCTCTCAGAGATCTCTGAAAAAGCGGGCTCAACAAGCCTCCTAGAGCCCCTATACATGGGTGAGGAGATAGCCTTCATCCACCTATCCCCAGAGGATCTCGAGGAGCTTGATAGAATAAGATCCCTTGTAACGCCCACGGCACCGATGCACCACGCGATAAAAGCCTTCTCAGATAACCCTGAAATAGCTGATCTTCTGGATAGCATAGCAGCCTCGGGAGCATCTATGGATTCTATAAAGAGGGGTTTGAAGAGATATCTAGTAGAGAAGCTGTCGAGCAGTCCTGAGGCTATTATAATCCATAACAGGCCCTTTGAGAAGCCAAAGATCCTTGGTAGGGGTAGGTTGAGGGTCTATGCAAACGAGGGTGAGAGACTCTGGCTAGGGATCTTGAGGGGGATAACAGGATCCGGGGTCTACGATGGGCTGGGGATACAGAAGGAGAGGGATGATACGGCTTTCACAGTGGTTGGTGAGGATAGCTGGGTAACGATCCACGCGTATTATAGGCATAACGCGGAGCTCAAGGGGATCTATGTTAATATCAATACAAGGCCCGCAATAATATATGACAACGTGATCAAGATCTCGTATTTAGATCTAGAGCTAGATGCATCAATAGTCAAAGGAGAGCTCAGGATAATAGATCAGGAGGGGTTTGAGAAAATATGCAGAGAAGCAGAGATAGGGGCATGTGGAAGAGCTAGGAGAGAGATAGAGAGGGTTAGAGAGATACACAAGGATCTATGGTCCGTGTTTACAGGATCCGGCAGGCATATAATACATAGCAGAGAAGATGTGGGGGGAGATAGCTCGTGGTTCTCAGAAATTATATCTATACTCAAGCCGGGCAGTGGAAAAAGCACGGGATCTTCAGATATCTAGGCTTCAACAGTGCTTCTTCTTAGTCTATGCTGCTCTGTGCAGCCAGAATAGATCTCCAATAGGCCGAGCCTATTATCATAGGAATAGGTTTAGGAGTATTTTTAAACGCTAGTGATGAGTCTATGGGGTGGTCTTGGTGAACCCTCTGCAGCTTATCGCAATGGTATTTTTGATCGAGGTTGTTTTGTATTTTCTAGCAAGCTTATCGCCAAAGGTAAAGGATCTTTTAGCGAGGATCGGCATAGAGCCCTTCCCCCTGGGCTTCCTGGTTAAGAGGAGGAGTAGTGTGAGCGTTCTGGATAGATTCTCTGGGTCTAGGGGTGCTAGGGCTTTCTTCACCCTGGGGATCCCGGCTATGGTTATATCTATGGCTCTATTCTATGTCTTTGTCTACTTCGTGGGGGTTGATTTTGTGGCGAAGTATATAAATTCGCTCTCATCTGGGGGCGAGGCTCCCGCCTCTCCTGTGATCCCAATAATACCTGGGATCACGATCACTGGCTGGGATATAGTCTACCTCCTAATAGCCATAGGGATCAATGTGACTCTCCACGAGCTAGGCCACGCGATCGCTGCTAAGGCTGAGAATAAAAGGCTGAAGAGCTATGGTGTCGGCCTGGTGCTCTTCTTCCCAATAGCATTTGTCGAGCTCGAGGAGGAGGAGATGCTGGCTAGCAGAGGGCCTTCGGCGTGGAGGATCCTCTCTGGGGGTATTCTGATGAACATACTGATCTTCTTGGCATCTGCCGGAGCTATATTGGGTGCAACGTACATAGCCCCAACAGCCGGTGTCTCCCAGGGCATAATTATAGAGGGTGTTGAGAAGGGATCTCTAGCTGATAAATACGGGATCTCTCCAGGCCTCCTTATTCTAAGCATAAACAACACAAGGATAGCCAGCCTCGAGGATTTCATGGGATATAGGGAATACATTGCTTCTGAAAGAGATATCTATCTAGAGATAAGCGGCATATACCCCAACGGGACTAGGTACTCGGCGACGATCTATAAGCCCGCTAACACCACGAGACTAGGGATCTATTTGAGCGTTGTTCCACTCATCTTCGGCCTCTCCACAGGAGCCCTGATCTCTATTAGCGATAACGGCTATGCCAGGCTCTATTGGCTCGAAGAAGCCATAAAGATCTTTCTCTGGACATCGATCATAGCACTGAGCCTCGCGGTGATAAACGCGGCCCCTCTGTTCATCACAGACGGCGGTAAGTTCCTCGACTCGGTGCTCCCGAGGAGCCTTTCGAGACCTCTTCAGATACTAACCACCGTGGGCTTTATAGTGATCTTTGCTCTATCTACTATAAACGTTCTCTCCTAATCCCGGGAATAGTCTAGACTGTTTGTTAGGTAGATCCAGCCCACCAGCTAGAAGCGATTAGATATGATGAAAGATATGTGTGGGCAACCATTGGGAGTCCCTAGAGATAATGGCCTTCTCCTCGTCCTGGAGGGCTAGGCTTGAAGAGGTGATCACTGGTTTATATGGCTTTCCCGGTATAATGGTGGTGGGCTTGTTGAGAAGGCTGGGCATAGAGGATGTCGTAAGGATCTCAAGGATCACAGATGCTAGGATCTCTGGGAAAGGGGATCTTGCCTATATCGTGAGCATAGCTGATGTGGAGAAGAATAGATATGCCTCAGAGATAAGGATCCTCACCCGCGGTGGAGACGAGTTCTACCTAGCTGGGGAGGGCGACTCGTCGCCTAGATGGTCCCCATCATCTACAAAGCTTGCTTTTATAAGCAGAAGGGGTGCTGGGAAGGAGGAGAAGGGCTCGGGGATCTATATATGGGGCTTGAGGGGGGAGGCTAGGAGGGTAGCCTGGTTCAGGGACGGGGTATCTGATCTCGAGTGGTTTGATGAGAGCACTCTAGCTGTTCTTGCCAGTGTTCCCAGACCCCAGCTATATGATCCTGATGGTGATTATATCATTAGCGATAGGATCCCTGTGTGGTTCGATGGAAAAGGCTTTGTCTCCCACGTGTACCAACAGATCCATTTGGTCGATGTGGATTCAGGGAGGATCTCAAGGCTTACCGAGGAGCCCAACGGGGTTATGGGGTTCTCGGTATGTGGAGGAGAGATCTATTATTACACGAGGGAGGATTGGAGGAGGCCTCTCCACCATGTTGTTAAAAAGATCAGGCCTGGCGGTAGTCCTACCGATGTTGTTAAAGACTATACTGTGTCGAGGGTCTCTTGTATAGATGGAGATATCTACATGCTTGCACATCAGAGAAGCATAGGCATGTCGAGCCACTACAGGCTCTGGGGGATAGATGGCTCCAGGGCCTCGTGCCTATCGTGCGGGCTTCTCGATAGGAATATAGAGATAATAGCTGGCGACTATATGGGTAGCCCCTCAATAGTATACTCAGATGGTGGTAGAACTGTCTTCTCCATAGTAGATAGGGGGTCTCTCAGGGATATTGTTAGAAGGGATGGGGTTATATACTCTGCAGATTCTAGGGGCGATATTGCGGCCCTAATATATGCATCGCCCACAGAGCCTCCCGAGGTTTATATGCTTAGCCAAGACTCTCTGAAAAAGATCTCCAGGGTTAACGAGTGGCTTGTCAGAGAGGTGAGGCTATATAGCCCCATATATGAGTCGGTTGAGGTTAACGGAGAGAAGATCGATGGCTGGGTCATGGTTCCCGAGGGTGTGGGTAAAAAGCCATTGATCCTCTATATACATGGCGGGCCTAAGGGGATGTATGGCTATCACTTCAACCCAGAGATGCAGCTTATGGTCTCTGAGGGCTTTATAGCTGCTTTCTGCAACCCCAGGGGGAGCGATGGCTATTCTGAGGAGTTCGCCGATATAAGGGGCCTATATGGTGAGAAAGACTACGAACAGATCATGGGGTTCCTGGATAGGGTTGTGAGCAAGTACCCTGTTGATGAGAAGAAAATGGCTGTAACTGGGATAAGCTATGGCGGCTATATGGTCAATGTGGTTATAACCAAAACAGATAGGTTTGCCGCTGCTGTGAGTGAGAATGGCATCGCTGACTGGATAGCTGACTACTGGGCTTCTGATATAGGCTTCTGGTTCGATCCTGATCAGATTGGTGGAACGCCTCTCAACAACCTCGATGAATATGTTAAAAAGAGCCCCGCATTCCATGTCTCGAGGGTTAAAACGCCTCTTCTAATTATACACAGCATGGAGGACTACAGATGCTTCATAGATCAGTCGCTCGCGATGCACATAGCAATGCTATCGGCGGAGAAGGTGTCAAAGCTGGTTATATTTACAAAGGGTAGTCATGGGCACAGCGTTTCAGCCGAGCCTAGGCATAGGAAGAAGAGGCTTGAGATCAAACTATCCTGGATCAAGGAGAAGCTCGGGCTAACTGGCCAGGGTGGTGGGCAAGCTGGGCAGGATGTTGGGGGTAGGTAAGCATAGATCCATAGATCTTTTTGTAGCTACCATGCCTCTCTATCTCTTCCCACTATCCTTCATAGTTCTGAGGGAGATATTCATAGTATCGATGGCGATCTCGACTATGGCTATGGGCACAGCCTCGCTTCTAATAATGATGAGAAGAAAGATCCTCCAAGGGGTCCTTGTGAAGGGCCCGGCCACAATGGTAGCGATCTCATCGATGATCGCGGCAGCGGCTCTCTATGCCCTCTTCATAGCAGGTGGATATTTATCCACGAGACTCGGTCTGTGGGGATATGTTGACATGGTCTACACATCGATCACGGCTTCCATTGGTTCCAGCCAGGCCCTGCTGCCAGCGATCCTCGCTGTTATAGGTACTATGGAGGAGATCTTTTGGAGAGGCTATATACAGAGCCACATTATAGAGAAGATCCGGAGGCTGGGAGGCCTGTCCCCAGTAGTTCTGTCCTCCGCATACTATACCCTGGCTCACACACCAACTCTAAACCCACCACTAATAGTAGGGGCCTTTCTGGTGGGCATCGTAACAGGCTATGTTGCGGCTAGGCAAGGCGTTCTTGGATCCATAGTAGCCCATGTAGTGTGGCTTGAACTAATAGTGGTATATGTGCCAGCAACATCTGTGTTGAGGATCATAGGGGCTATATAGATGCTGCTACATGTCTTTATTACCCTGGATTGATATTTCTCTTTGGCAATACTTATGATCCAGAGATACTCTAAGATCCTTAGTCTCTCTGGCCTCGCCCTCCTCATAGGATCTTCTCAGTTTCTCGTGCTCTTAGTAGTTGCAAGTTCTCTCTATCCCGGCTATAGTATCTCTAAAAACTATATAAGCGATCTAGGGGCTACGTGCAGAGCCCAGGCATGTGTTGTTTTTCAACCATCATCAGCGATATTCACCTTATCGATAATACTGCTAGGGGTTTTGATAATAATATCAGCAACCCTGCTTAGGAGAGGCGGCGGCGATCCATATTTCTATACCTTTCTCTCAGTAGCTGGTGTTGGGTGCATAGGTGTTGGGGTGTTTAGTGAGATCTTCGGCCCTCTTCACACAATCTTCGCGTTAATAGCCTTTATATTCGGTGCGGCGGCATCTATAGCTAGCTATAGAATTCTCAGAGGCCCTGCTAGGATCGTGACCCCTGTGATGGGCTTCTTAGCAGTGTTCTTCCTGGTGCTCTTTATGACAGGAATCGATCTTGGCTTAGGCCCTGGAGGTGTTGAGAGGCTTGTCGCCTATTTCGAGCTGATCCCCGGGATCGTTATAGGGAGCTATCTATTGGGAGCCCAGCAGGGATCTTCATCTGTAGGGTGACCAGGGCTAAGCGATCGAGAGGATTTATCTTCTGCCGAAGAACCCAGCTATCCTGCTCCTAGTGCTATCTCTCAGAGATGATTCGGCTATTAGTTTAAAGCCCACCTCTATGTCTTTCAGCCTCTGTCTCGCCACCATCCTCTTTATAGTGGATATAGCCTCTGGGTCTGACTTTGAGATCTCTTTAACAATAGATCTCGCCCTATCCTCGAGAGAGTCGTGATCTACGATCTCGTCGATCAAACCGATCCTCAGGGCGTCCTCAGGCCCTATCGTGGCACCACTTATAGCTAGGTAGGAGGCTCTTCTAACACCAACATTGATCCACCCTATTGTTGGTGTTAGCGGGGGCACGAGACCGAGCCTAGCACCGGTTATGGCGAAAGAAGCTCTTCTAGACGCTATTACATAGTCAGCGACATGGGTTAGCTCAACAGAGATCCCATATGCAGGGCCGTTGACAGCAACAACCACGGGCTTTTCCAACAGCGCTATCGATTCGAAGGCTCTTCTAGCCAGATCGAAGATCTCATAGATCTTCTCTCTGCTACTAGCATCAAAGATCTCCCTCAGATCCACCCCGGCAGAGAAATACTCACCCTCACCGCTGATCACAAGGCCCAGAACCCCCCCATCGCCGGAGATCTTTGATATAAGTTCCACAAGAAGCCTTGAGACCTCGGAGCTCCACGCATTCCTCCTCTCAGGCCTGCTTATCAGGGCCCATGCTATACCATCGCGATCCACATACCCCTTTAGAGACATTCAAAAGACCCGTGGTAGGATATCTATGGGGGTTAAATCTAGCGATAGATAAACCCGGCAGTTTTTAGAATCACTGGGAGTATCTTTGGAGATTACTCTAAAACCCGTGGGCTTTGTGAGGGTCTCTCTTAGCGATGACCATATAAGAAGCTCTATTAGGGGTGTTGGGGGTGTGATAGAGATCCTGCCTGAGTATGAAGAGGCTCTAGAAGGGATCGATGGGTTCTCCCACCTTATAGTTATAGCGTATCTTCATAAGATAGGCCCCGCTGGTAGGAAGCTGAGGGTGAGGCCGCGATTCTGGATCAAGCTAGGCATCCCTGAAGAGGAGGTGCCAGAGGTTGGTGTGTTTTGCACAGACTCTCCCTATAGACCTAACCCCATAGCGTTAACTATTGTGAGGCTTGTGAAGAGGGAGGGCAGGATCCTCTATGTAGATAATCTAGATCTTTTCGACGGAACCCCTGTCCTAGATATCAAGCCCTATACCTTCTCCCGCAGGGTCGATGATATAAGGGCTCCTCGGTGGTATATCTCGCTCCTCGAGAGGGTGAGGAGCCTATACCCAGAGGTCCTCGAGATCTAGTGGGTCTCGCTATTTAGCTTCCTCTCTAAGCACTTTTCGCTCTATAGCTATAGACCACATGATCTTCACCCTTCTCTCAGGCCTCCCCGCGATCGATAGCCTCCCAATCCCTAGACCTACTTTCAAACCCAGATATTCTAGTAGCTTGTTGCAATCAGCCTCAATACCCTTGTCGAGGACAGCTCTGCATGTGCTCGGGTTTATCATAGCTACTCCCTTTATGAAAACTATCTCGGGGTGGGGTTCTGAGATCTTTCTTGCAGATCTTATTATAAGCCTTTCAACACCGAGATCAACGCCTATGTTCCCCGCTATCCTCCTAGCCTCTGGCGTCATTACCACTATGTGGAGGAGCCTCTCATCTTGGCCTTGTATGTAGTATCTGCAGGTCTTTCTAATAGCACTGTGGATCTGGTATGTGTTTTCAATAACCCGGGCTATTTTCTCAGCACTGGATCCAGGCTTATACGATATGATCGATAGATCTTCTTCTCCCAGCTGAACAAGCACCTGAGGATCTATAAGGCCTTTTGAAACCCTTAAAAGATCCTCGGGGTCTCCGAAGAGCTTTTTGAAAACAGATCTGGGGATCCCTTTTAGAGAAGCTATAGCTAGGCTATGGGGGTTTCTAAGAGGCATAACCCTAGTGCTTGTCGAAGCAACGCTGCCCAGGATCTTTATGATGTGGAGGGGGTTGCTAACAAGTGCTGCAAGATCTCTAGAAACTATCCTATCGATATCCCTGGCCTTCTCGGAAAAGCTTCTCGAGAGATCTTTAATGATAGATGCTAGAGAGAACATAGATATGGTTACAAGGCCCCTAAAGCTGGTGCTGCTGGTAAAATCAAACGAGACAGATTCTCCAGCCTTATCCAGTGGAACCCCGCTCGCCACAAGCTTTAGAGCCTCCCTAGCCCCGGAGATCTTCACCCCAAAGAGGTTTCCCATGATCCTCATTACCCTTCCTGAGTGACCTATGCTTTTACCCCCGATAACTCCTAGGAGAAGCGCTCTATATCTCTCTGGGTTTTTGCTAACCTCACCATAGATCCTATTGATCCTTTCTAAAGCTATGTATAGCTGCATTAGATCCTCCTCCACATATTTCTCCCAAGAAGCTCTGCTGAGGAGAACTTGCATGGACATCTCTCAGATCTAGGATCTCTATACGGGATAAAAGCAAACCTATCCTGTGCAACGATGCGCTATAACGTAGATTATGCGGGGCTGTAGCGATTGTTAGGGTTGTTTGGGTCTTTTCAGCATTTCGGGCTGAGGCTTATTCAAGATCCAGAGCTTATAGACATAATGATGCCCGGGCTTCCGAGATCCGTGGCCTGCCCAGGGCTGTGATGCGATGAACCACGGGCACTCTCAAAAGATCCTGAAAACCTCGGATGATCGCTCCGAGTGAGCGGCTAAGATCTTTCCCAACGCATCGGCACTATATTGTAACCAATATTATAGTAAAGAAAGATCAGGCATAATATTTATAAGCCTAGTTAGATTATAAGCTACTCGGTGGTTCTGTTTGTCGCCGAGAGAAGACCCAAAGTTCTTATAGCAGATAGAGTTTCAGAGACCCTTGTAGAGGGGCTTGTTAAGAGGGGCTTTGATGTCTCCCACAGGCCTGGGATCGAGTATAGAGATCTTCTTGAGAGTCTCGGAAGCTACGACGTGCTAGTGGTTAGAAGCAGGCACAGGATCGGAAGGGATCTTCTTGATAGGGCTGATGGGTTGAAGCTCATAGTGAGGGTGGGGACCGGGCTTGACAACATAGATCTTGTTGAGGCCTCTAAGAGAGGGGTAAAGGTTATCAACACCCCAGAAGCTCCCGTAATATCTGTCGCTGAGCTAGTGATAGGGTTGATGGTGATGTGCGCCCGCAACCTCTATAGAGCTGTGGAGAATCTGAAGAAAGGTTTGTGGGAGAGGCCCATGGGATCTGAGCTCTATGGGAAAACGCTATGCATAGTAGGGCTTGGGAGAATAGGTTCCAGGGTTGCGCAGCTGGCCAGGGCTCTTGGGATGAGGGTTCTTGCAAACGATATTCTAGATCTTGGTGAGAGGGCCTCTATGCTTGGTGCCGAGTTCTACAGAGATCTATATAGCATGCTGCCCCTTTGCGACTATATATCTCTTCATGTTCCGCTCAACGAAACCACTAGGAGGATGTTCTCTAGGAGGGAGTTCTCAATGCTTAAGAATGAATGTGTGTTTATAAACACATCGAGGGGAGGCGTAGTAGATCCTGAGGCTCTGTTAGAGGCGCTTGAGAGCGGTAGGGTTGGGTGCGCTGCTCTCGATGTTCTTGAGAAGGAGCCTCCTGAGAAGGGCAGTGCTGAGGAGATCTTGGTGAGGCATCCAAAGGTGATCCCAACGCCTCATATAGGTTTCCAAACATACGAGGCCCAGGAGAGAGGTGCTTTGATAGCGCTCAACGAGATCCTTAGGAGGTTTGGTGAGAATGCCTAGGATCTTTACTCCAGGGCCTGTTGAGCCATATAGAGAGGCTATAGAGGGTCTTCAGAAGCCGATGATAAGCCATAGATCGAGGGGGTTTAAGGAACTAATAATAGGTGTCTCTGAAAAGCTGCTCAAAGCGGTTGGGATGAGCGGTGTTGCAGCTATTCTGAGTGGGAGCGGTACTCTTGCCACCGAGGCCATGATCTACAGTTTTGTAGCCCCAGGCGATAGCGTCATCGCCACAAGCCACGGTGTGTTTGGGGATAGGCTTGCAGAGAGCTTGAGCAGGAGGGGCGCTAGGGTATCTATGGTGAGGAGATCTCCTGGGGAGCCCATAGATCTGGGCGAGATAGAGGATCTAGCTGTTAGGGAGAGGGCTAGATGGATAGCCGTAGTCCATGTAGAGACGAGCAAGGGTCACATGCTCCAAGAGCTTAGGGATCTATTGAGGCTTGCAGAATCGCTGGGGGCAAGGGTTCTTATAGACGCTGTGGCGTCTTTCGGCGGGGAGGAGCTCTTGCACAGCGGGGGCCTCGGGGCAATAGCCTCGTGCTCCCAAAAAGCCCTGGGATCTTTGCCGGGTGTCTCGTTTGTCCTCATCCCCAGCGAGATGGTGGGGCATATAGCTAGGATCTCTAGGGATCATCCCCCACCAAGATATCTAGATCTATCTATATATGTTGAAAGCATAGCCAGGGGATCCACGCCTTTCACCCCAGCGATAAATCTTCTATACGCTCTAAACGGCTCCCTCGATAGGTTGTTGAGAATAGGTGTTAAGAGGAGCATCGAGATCCATAGGGAGAGGGCCTCTATGCTCTACGAGAGGCTAAATGTTGGGGCTATAAGGCCCTTCATAGCTTCGAAAGAGCATAGATCAAATACCGTGACTGTCTTCAAAATAGATAGTGGAGAGATAACGGCCGAGATGCTTGTGAATATGCTGGAAGAGCGGGGATATATAATCTCCACAGGGTTTGGCGGGGATAGGGATAAGCTTATAAGGATAGGCACTATGGGCAACATATCGATAGAGGATCTAAAAGAGCTCTCGGACGAAATACTCCAGATCCTGTTAAAACCCGCTGCCAAGAGTTAAAAGCGGGCCGCACCACCTCTATAGCGAGAAGCGGTGTTCTCTATGTATGTTGAGTATAGGGGGAAGTTCTACAGGCCTCTCCACCCAAGACCCACAGTGGTTCTGGGGACCCTGTGTAGAGATGGGAGGGTGAATCTAATGCCAGCCAGCTGGAACACCCCCGTTGGCGAGGAGCCGCCAACAGTTGCTGTGGTTGTTGATAGAACGACATACACCTATGAATGTCTCGAGCACCATGGCGAGGCTACTATAAATGTTGTTAGCGATTCTCAGCTTCAGCTCACATACGATCTAGGATCTGTTTCTGGGAGATCTGTGGATAAGGTTAAGAGGTTCTCTGTGGAGCTCGTGCCTAGCACCAAGATCAAGCCCCCAGGACTCAACGGCTCCATAGCCATTCTCGAGGGCAGGGTGATGGCCAGATACCAGGTTGGCGAGGTTGCTCTCTATATCTTCGAGATCCTTCTTGTAAGGGTGCTTGAGGGGGTTGTCGATGAGTGGGGTATAGATCTTGGAAAGGCCAACCTGCTTCTCCACGGGGCTGGCAGGGTTTTCCACAGAGTGGATCCTGTTAAGCTCTTCGCCAGGAAGAGGTGAAGAGCTCTTAATATACTGATCAAGATCACAAGGATCTTTTTCTCAGTCTCTTAACAACATATCCTATAGAGATCATTCCTAGAGCGTATATAGCAGCAATCCCGGCCAGCGAGTATAGAGCTAGGCTGGCCGTATCTATAGGCATGTACTGCTGCCCCGTGGCTCCTCTTCTAAGGATTTCAGTTGGGTATGACAGAGGATTCAGGATCATTATCTCTCTGAGATACTGAGGCGCATAGCTATAGGGGATCATGCCGGAGATCACTGGGAGGACGAACTGGAGCACGTTGGTTGCTATCCAGGGTCTTCTCATGAGCATAGCTATGATCCCGTATATCAGCGAGATCCCAGCGGCCATGGTTTCCGAGAGTATGTAGCCTGCTGCAAAGACAAGAGGATCTGTTGGCAGTGGGTTAACCCCGAGCATGGGGAAGACTGTGAGCGATGCTATGGCGAGCGATGCTAGAGTCCACATCATTGCGGCAAGAGCTGGGGATACTGTGTGCACCCATATAAGAACCCTTGTTGCGAGGACGTTCTCCAGGATCCTGTTTCTCCTCTCCCGCTCTAGGCTGTGGCCTACTATCCACAGCTTATCCGAGATCATTATAAACACTATTACACCCCAGCAGATACCCCTAACACCCTCTGGGCTACTCAGTATCGAGGGGTTCTGTATCGCTATTGTTAGGGTTATCCCTAGTATGAATATGACTGACGCCATGATCTCTATCAAGGCGTCGAAGCCTCTGAAGTTCAGCTTGAATACCCTCCAGATCTCTGCAGATGCTATGAGAAGCGCCGATCTTCTAGAGCTTCTATGCATATGCACCACCGGTTCTCAGAGTACCTGAGAATCTTCTGTATAGAAACCCGCCTATAGATCCGTAGGAGAGAGCTATAAGGAGAAGGGGAGAGGCTCCCCACAGCTCTGGTCTTCCAGATATGAGGAGGGATCTGAGGGAGTCGGCTATATAGATCATCGGAAGGGATCTTGAGACAAGGCCGAGGATCTCTGGGAGCATGGTTACTGGGTAGAGAGATCCTGAGAATGTGAATATAACGGCCTGGGCTAGGTTGAGGACTATTGGGGAGCCTATCCTGGCTATGGCTAGGGATATTAGGAGGCCTAGGATGAAGATAGGTATCATTCCTACCCCAAGAATCGCTGTGGCTATCAACACTATGTGAAATCCATAGCTTGAGACGGCCGAATATATAACTGGGAGGGATGTGAGTGTGAATGTGATCAGGCCGAAGACTATCATCGGGACGCTTGTTGCAATAACAACAGTTGAGATCCTTATCGGTGCTGCTAAGAGCATCTCAAGCCTTCCGCTAACCACGGCCGAGTTTATATACTGGCCCATCGACGATATAACGATCATGCTTATAACTACTATGGATGCTCCTATCGATTGGTAGGATAGGGGGTCGCTATACCCTGTGATCGATTTAAAGCCGCTCGGGTCTCTGCCTATAGCTATTCCGGCGAGGGCTATTAGGGCTATGAATAGATATGTTAGGCCTACAACAGCTAGTATCGATACTATATCTCTTAATATGAACTCCTTAACCTCCGCCTCTATAACAGCTGCTATCGGGCTCAGCCTAGATCTTTGATGAATATCTAACCACCTCTATGAAGACGTCCTCGAGGCTGGGCTCCTTAACCCTCACCGAGGCTATTCTCAAGCCCTTCTCCTTAGCTTGTCTCAATATATCCTCTAGATATGTAGCTGTATTGCCTCTAGCCTCGATCCTTACTATATATGTGTTATCATTGCTAACAACGATCTCAGCGCCGTCGAAGGATCCTTTGGGCTCGTCGAGAACCTCGATCTCTATGTATCTCTTCCCGCTAAGCCTTGTCTTGAGATCCTCGGGCCTGCCCTCAACAACTATTCTACCCCCATAGATTATGGCAACCTTGTCGCACATGATCTCTGCCTCCCACATGTTGTGGGTCGTGATCATTATGGATCTGCCTTCTTTTGCGAGGCTCATAAGCACCTCCCTGATCTTTCTGGAAGAAACAGGGTCAAGGCCTATGGTGGGCTCGTCGAGGATAACAACATTTGGGTCGTGGATAAGGGCTTTAGCTATTGCTAGCCTCGCCCTCATTCCGAGACTATATTCCTCATAGAGCCTGTGCCTCGAGTCACCAAGATCGACGAGGTCTAGAAGCTCGGCAGCCCTTCTGCTCGCATCGCCTCTACTCATGCCGTAGAGCATTCCGTAATATACGAGGTTCTCGAAGCCTGTGAGTCTCCCGTAGAAACCCCTATCCACGGAGAAGACCACCCCTAGGATCTCTCTAACCCTCTCGGGCTCTTCGGTCACTGAGTAGCCTTTGATATAGGCGTTGCCGGCATCTGGTATAAGCACTGTAGCTAGGATCTTAACTGTTGTTGTCTTCCCAGCACCGTTTGGCCCTAACAAGCCGAAAACAGAGCCCCTTTCGAATGAGAAGCTGATACCCCTGAGAGCCTCTATATAGATTTTTTCCCCTCCAAAGATTCCTCTCCTCTTCTTAGTTACGTATCTCTTCACGAGGCCCTGCGCTTCTACAGCCTTGCCGCTCATGGAGTCATCATAATCTATTGCATAGCAATGGCTTAAAGCACTACCAAGATCTATGCCTTGATAATGCTAATCCCTCCTCAATGTTTATCTCTGTTGGAATTGGGGATGGGGAGCCCCTCTCTCGAAGAGCTGTTCGAGAGTATGGGGAGGCACAGGATCTCTGTTGAGGGTCTCGAGGGCGACATAGCCTTTATAGGCAGGAGGGTTGAGGTGTCGAGACTCCTTACTGGGGTTCCATCTCTCCCGGGGGGTGTGTCTGTTCTTTATGGCCCCAGGGGTTGTGGTAAGTCGACCCTCCTTAAGGTTTTGATGAGGGCTATGATGGATCTGGGGCTTGATACCGGGATCCTGGCTGTGTTTCCCGAGAAGTCCGGCTTATGGGCTAGGGAGATCCTTGTCTCCGGGGGTATTGCTGCTGTTGTTAGGGAGGCTGGGAGGAGGTTTGGCTTTAACCTGGATCACTATGGGAGGGTTATAGGATCTATAGGTGTTTTCGATCTTATCGATGTGGTTTCTGGGTATATAGCTAAGAGATCCAGTAGCTCTGGGAGGGATATAGTGATCATTCTCGATGGTATCGGGATAAGCTCTGTTAACAAAGTATCTCAGGTGGCTAGATGGCTTGGGAGCCTCTATAGAGTTATAGAGCGTGATCACAGAATATACCGCGAGAGAGGAGGTGGAAACATATCCCTCGTTATAGTTGTTGGCAATGCTCTTGTGAGGGAGGTTTGGAAGAGGCTCTCAGGCTCCCCAGATCTCAATATCGCTTGGTCTCTCATGTGGAACCTTTCTAGAGACTCTTCAGACGAGCTTGCGGATCAGCTGGGCCTAGATCTAGATAGGGATCTTCTTTGGAGGCTTGCTGGAGGGAATCCTAGGGAGATGTTGAGGATAAAGATCTATGGGCTTGAGAGGTGGATCAGGTGGATTGTTATAAGGAACCTCTGGGGAGCTATAATATCCTCCAAGAGGAGGTATGACTATGATGATAAGAAGACGTTGGCGGAGATGAAGAGGGTTATGGATAACCTTGACGATATATGGAACAACTGGGCAGTATTTTATCTCGTGAAGAGAGATATAATTATGCCATTACACATCGCTGGATCGAGGATCTCGAGGCTATCCTCAGAACCATGGATGGGTAGGAAATACTCTTTCCAGGTTCCAGCCTACTACTATGCCTTGAGGGCCGTGATAGGTAGGAGGGGCGTGGGTATAAGCGTTGATGATGTTATAAAGGAGGCTGAGAAGGGCTAGGACATCGATCCTGTCCCCAGGTGGTTCTAATGCCCCCAATAGATCCTCTCTTCAGCATCGTGTCAGGCCTGCTCTATGGGTTTTCACTAGCAGTTCCCCCCGGCCCTATGAACGCATTGATAGCAAGCAGATCCCTATCCTCATACAGAGAGGGCTTTCTAACAGGCCTTGGGGCGATGACAGCAGATCTGATCTTCATGATCCTCACCTATACTGCCTATGGATTTATGAGGAGCCTCCCCCTAGAGCCTATATATCTCATCGGGGGCACCTATATGATCATATTGGCAGCACTGATCCTTAGATCTAGAGAGAGCAATCCAAGCAAGCCCGCCAGCGTGGAGAGAAGCAGCTTAGTACTATCTTTCATATCAGCCCTCGCCCTGGGGATAACAAACCCATACCAGATCCTCTGGTGGCTCTCGGCAGGCCTCTCATTCATGGATCTATTTGGGGCGGCATCGATCCTAGGGCTCTTCATAGCCATACTCATATGGATCACATCCTTCCCCCTAGCAATAAGAGCTGGATACACATACGGCAAAGGCGTTGCAGCACTTGCAATAAAGATCTTCTCTATCTCGGTTATGCTTATCTTCGCCTCGATAATGATCTACAGGGGCTTCTCAATAATAATAAGCGGTGGCTGATAGCAAGAGAAATGGTGGACCGGCCGGGATTTGAACCCGGGGCCTCTCGGGTGCAAACCGAGCGCTCTTCCAGGCTGAGCTACCGGCCCATAACAATATATTCCTCTCATCTTTTAATCTTTATCGGGTTTCTGTTCGATGACTATATATTGGCAGAGGTGTGACTGGTGCGGTGTATATAATATAGTTAGGCCTTGCTATCTGCATCCAACTGAGAGTATATGCTACACCAGCTGCATAGCCTGTAGAGAGAGGTCTGTGTGTCCCAACCCGGCGTGGAGCCCCTGGGCTAGGGCTCCTGCTCCCTCCGAGCCAAGGGCTTCTCGCAGCCATGGCCAGTCCACGCTACCTGGTGGTTCTGGTAGATATGTTAAGAGAGCCCATGATAGGGGTTGAGGCGTGTTTCCAGACCAAAGATCTATGATTGTTTTTTACCATGATTTGGCTGGCTTTTCTATGGATTTTTATCTGTAATACCGATCCTGGGTTTTTATTAAAGATCCGGTTGCTCAATGCTTATAATCCCTTTGGTTTATAATAGAGAGGGCGATATTAGAAACTGGGAGGAGAGGGATCTGTAGGAGGGGCTTATCGGGCCTCCTCATGCTCGAAGACGGATCTATCTATAGCGGCTGCGGCTTCGGATCAATTGGAACAAGAGTGGGGGAGGTGGTTTTCACAACATCGATGGCTGGCTATCCAGAATCCATAACCGATCCGAGCTATATTGGGCAGATACTCGTCCAGACCCACCCGCTCATAGGCAACTATGGGTTCACGGACTTGAAGCTATCTTTACCAGGATCTTCAGAAGTGCTTCTCCAGATGGAGTCTGAGGGGCCACGGATAGAGGGCCTAGTGGTTTTCGAAGAGACAGAGCCTAGCCACTGGTCATCACGGGGTTCTCTTCACCACTGGCTAGAGAGAAGCGGTGTCCCAGGAGTATCTAGGGTCGATACAAGGGGTATTGTTAAGAAGATAAGGGAGCGCGGCGTGATGAAAGGCATAATTAGCGTTTGGGATCCAGATGAGGAAGAGCCAGATCTAGAGGAGCTGTGGGAGAAGCTGCTCAGCAGCCCTGGGTACGAGGAACTGCCCCTCGCGTATAGAGCATCGCCCAGAGAGCCCATAGAGCACGGCAGAGACGGGGTAGCTATATCTATCATAGACTGTGGGGTTAAGCACGGCATATTGAGGGAGATCCTTTCTCGGGGCTTCAAGGTGGTTAGGTACCCCTGCAACACAGATCCATCTATAGTTGTTAGGGAGGCCGGGGGCGTTATAATAAGCAATGGGCCTGGAAACCCAGCGATATTGACAGAGGTTATAGATAACGTGAGGGGGGTTATAGAGTACGGCATCCCGATCCTCGGGATATGTTTGGGGCACCAGCTACTCTCACTAGCCCTTGGGGGCGATGTCTATAAGCTTAAATACGGCCATAGAGGGGCTAACAAGCCTGTAAAGGATCTAGAGACAGGCCTCAGCTACGTGAGCACCCAGAACCATGGATACTCGGTAAGCATAGAGAGCCTGAGGGAAACAGGGCTCAAGCCCTGGTTTATAAATATAGATGACGGCACTCTCGAGGGTGTTAAGCATACAAGCAAACCCATAATGGGTGTTCAGTTCCACCCAGAGGCTGGGCCAGGCCCCTATGACCTCACATGGGTTTTCGATATGTTCAAAAAAGCAGTTACTAGAAGCTAGATCCCGGTCATTATTTCTTATCCTCCTTTTGCTCCCGCTCCTTTCCCTCTATCTCTTGCCTTATCTCCTCCTGCAGCTGTCTTATCCTCTCAACCTTATCCTCTATCCTATCTATCCACTCCCTGCTGCTCTCTATACCCCTGTGGGTGAAGAAGGCCACGGCCTCGCTCCTGCTTCTAAAGACACCGCTGCTAACCAGGCTGTCTATTACCTTCAGATCATCATCCCTTATCCTAACCGAGAGAACCGTTGTCGACGCCCTCTCCACAGCCTGTTCAAGGGCCTCGACGCTCTCCTCAAGGGCTCTTGACAGTGTTCTGCTTATATCCTCGGCTATTTTCAGAGGTATTATCGAGATCATCCTCACCCTATCTACTCCATATCTATGCCTGATCGTTCTGGCAAGCTCTCTAAGCCTCTCCCTCAAATCATAGATCTTCTTCTCAATGTGGTCCTCAAGATCCCTTATAGATCTCTCTAGATCCCCTCCCCCCTCCCTACCCCTTATATCCTCGATCCTCTCGGTTATGTCGTGAAGAGCGCTTCTAAGATCTCTGAATATATGCCTCAGCTCCCTCATAGCACCCCTAGCAGTCAGGCCGGGCTCCTTCGACTCTATCCTCTTCTCAAGCTCATCGATCCTATCCTCGATCTTTCTGAAGAGCTCGTCAATATCTTTCTTTATATCATCAACACCGCCTCCACCGCTCATAAAACCACCACATTACATGTAACTCTGTAGCTTAAATATATAACTTATTATTGTTACGCATGAGTGGTTAGAGCGTCTTAATGTCACAGAATCCTAATAGATTTGATTATAGCGATATTAACTGCCCTATTAATATATACCTGTGGATCTAGATGGAGCTGGCAGAGGTATTTAGAGATGTTATGAGGAGATACCCAACAGGAGTCACAGTAGTTACCTCTTACCTAGAAGGAGCTCCCCACGGGCTTACCGTTAATGCTTTCACCTCGATCTCTATTAAGCCCCCCACTATCGGGGTTTTCATAACAAAAGGATCCACGGGCTATAGGGCTATAAGGGCCACGCGGTCTTATGCTGTAAATATATTGAAGCATGATCAGGACTGGGTTGCTAGGAGATTCTCTATAGATCCTCCTGATAAGAGATTCTCAGATCTTCAGTGGTTCAGATCAAGAGTCCTGGGGCTCCCCATAATAAGCGACTCACTAGCATATATAGAGGCGAGGGTTGCAAGCGAGATCGACATAGCTGATCACACACTATTCGTTGGCGAGGTGGTCAACTCAGAGATCCTAAGGGACTCCGAGCCCCTGGTATATCACATGAGATCCTATAAAAAACTGCTAAACACCCAATACCAGCCTATCTGAAAGCATTTTCAAAACAGACTCGGGGGTTACTGGAAGCTTCTTAACCCTTATCTTCTTTCCCAGAGCATCCTCTATAGCTGAGACAATGGCCGGTGGAGCCCCTATCGCCCCAGCCTCTCCTATGCCTCTGGCTCCGTGGGGGTATTTTGATGGGTTCTCAACCAATATTGATTCGATGTTGAATGCCTCTACAGCTGATGGGATACCAGTGTCTATTATTGTTGTGAAAAGGGGATTTCCTTTTTCATCATATCTAGCAGCCTCCCACAGTGCCTGGGCAGCCCCCTGAATCACTCCCCCAACTATCTGTCCCTCTATTACTGCGGGGTTTATAGCCCTTCCAACATCGTCTACAGCCATGTATCTAATAACCCTTATATACCCAGTCTCGGGATCTATTGCAACAGCAGCAACATGGGCTCCGTAGGAGAATATGTTATGACCCTCGGCGAAGACCTCGATCTCGAGGCCCTCGAGCTTCTCCAAGGCCTCTTTGATGTTGTATCCCATGCTCGAGATCCTCTTGAGAAGAGCTCTGCACGCCTTAACAACGGCTGCTCCTCCAGCAACCATGCTTCTGCTCCCGGATGTCCCCTCACCTCCTCCTAGATCTTCTGTGTCTCCATACACGATCCTAATCCTCTCTATAGGTATCCTCAGCTCATCTGCGGCGAGCTGTGCAAAGGTTGTTCCATGGCCCTGCCCATGCGAGTGAGTCCCCACCGCTATCTCTACGCCTCCGCCCTTGATCCTTATCTTTGCCTTCTCGCCCGGCGAGGCTCTATTAAACTCGGTATAGTTTGAGATCCCAGCTCCACATAGCATTCCCTCTGGGCATAGCTTAGCTATGTTTTCCCTAAGCCTTCTATACTCCTCGTATGCCCTTAGATATGTCTCGTTATAGTTAGCAACATCTATAGCTACTCCTAAGGGGTTTCTATACTCACCATATCCTTTCAGAAGATTTATCAGCCTGATCCCACCCCTATCCATCCCAAGCTCATCTGCAGCTGCATCCATAACCCTCTCATAGATCAAAGCGGCCTCGGGCCTCCCAGCACCTCTATAGGCGTTAAACGGTGTCTTGTTTGTGAACACCTCGAGAAGATCTATATCGAGCGCCTTTATATCGTAGGGGCCCGTGATCCATCTAGCTATGCTTACACCTATATTCTGGTTTATCGAGAAGTTATATGCCCCGAGATCCACTATCACCCTCCCAGATATCCCGAGGATCTTTCCATCTTTTTTGAAGTACCCCTTAACCCTTGCCCTCACGCCTCTCCCCTGGTAGGGTGCTACTAGGTGTTCTCTCCTAGTCTCGATCCACTTGACAGGCTTTTTAAGAACCATGGAGGCATATGCTGTGAGAACATATTCAGGGTGTAGGGGGACCTTAACCCCGAAGCCTCCCCCAACGTCTGGGGATACTACCCTTATGTTGTTCACAGGGATCTTGAGTATATCGCTAAGATCATCCCTAACCCTGTACGGGTTCTGCGCAGTTGCATATAGCGTGAGCTTTCCCGATTCATATATCGCTAGTGCTCCCTTGGTTTCTATGGGGTTTGCAACGATTCTCTCCATATCTATCTCGGCCTCTACCTCAACATCTGCTTCTCTAAATATGCTTAGATCTCCTCCAACGAATCTTTTCTCGAGGCATATGTTTCTCTCAACACCCTCGTGGATCTGTGGCGCCCCTGGCTTGACTGCTTCTTCAGGGTCTGAGACGGAGTCCAGGGGCTCATATTCTATATAGATCTGCTCCGCCATATCCTCAGCCTCGTAGGGGTCGCTTGCAACTATAGCTGCAACAGGCTGGCCGACAAAGTTAGCCCTATCCCTAGCCAGGATGGGCATGGGGACTGTCTTAGCGATCCCAGAGATCTCTGGATCCACTATCAGCCTTAGGTTCTCGTTAACATCCCTCCAGGTGATCATGAGGATCGGCTTTAAAGAACCGATCTCTATGTTCTTAACAATAGCCCTTGGATATGGTGATCTTAATACTTTAAGATAGAGAGCTCCGGGGATCCTTATATCGTTAACATAGACCCCAGCCCCCCTGATAAATCTTTCTGCTTCAAATACTCTTAGAGACTTGCCAACATATTTTATGGTAACCACCAGCTTGGTGTTAGCAGTTCATTGAATATATATTCAATATCTAAAAAGATAGATATAGCAGGAGATCGCTGGTATCGCTACTCGTTGCTCCTCTTAAGCCTAGCTATAGTTGGTATCTTGTCGAACTCCAGCTTAGATACAAAATCCATAACATCCCCTATGGGCTCTCCAGGGTCTACAAATATGAACTTAACACCCTCTGATATGAAGTACTCGATGCTAGTTCTACAAGCACCCCCGGCTATTATGAGGCCAACATCTTTTAGAACCTCCTCCCTAAGCGTTCTATATTTCTCAACACCGTGGAGATAATGATATCTATGGAACCTGTGGAGATATGGATAATCCCCGCTATGTTCCTCATCACCGTGGCCCTCCACATCGGTGTCGGGGACATAACCAAACGGGTTCTCCCTATACTCCACAGGCTTAACATTACCACCACCTATGTCTAGGATCACGAAATGGGTGCTGTGGGCAAAATGGCCAGGAGCAATGGTATCGCCATCAAGCGTAGCTACAGCGACTCTCAACCTGTTCCCCCCACCTTTCTCATTCTCACCCATGTTGGTATCACCCCACATACTGTTCTAGAGAGCTTATATCTACATAACTTCTAGCAGGAAAGCAGATCCGCATTCCTGCTATCTTCTTCTCATCATCCCTATATAACCTAGCATGGATATTATTCTATGGTGATGTGTGGGGCCCTCGCAAGAGGGCATCTGAGCCGTGATGTAGGGCCAAAGCTCTGACCCACCATCGCTGTTAAGACAGGATTTGAAGCTAAAGAGCATAGATAGTTTGGAATAGATGATTCGAGATAAGATAAGAATAAAACATATGCTATATAGCCTTGCTTAATAGGATTATACTGTTCTTTTTGACTACTTATTATAAAACCTCGTCATAGAGATGATAGAGATGTTAAAATATAAATATATAAGCTGGTTTTCCTATATACGCGTGGTGATAATATG